>OHFG01000310.1_pt1 | contig 42863 bp, 42 predicted proteins | sample 1567411 | NCBI WGS metagenome assembly OHFG01 (sample SAMEA3879563, study PRJEB24766) | human gut metagenome | biome: human-associated habitat; feature: feces | place: USA | collected 1985/1987
CATTGTCCTGTGCATCTTTTTTTGCCAGATCAACAATCTTCTCTTTTAAAGAATCTGTTAATTTCCATTTGTTTTTTTCAGAAGGTTTAGAAACATTTTTATTCGATGTGTTCCACACTTTTGCTGTGCTATAATTATTTGATATTTCCATTTAATTGAATCACCTCTCTGTTCTGTCATTTATGTAATCATACAATTCCTTATATGACAGATAACCTGATAAGTTGTTCGGATCATATTGCAACTGCATAAATTCTTTGATCATGCTCATATAGTCTTTCTCTTATTTTTCATACCATGTTAATCATGTGATACTTTATAATCACAAAATATATCAGTCATACAGTCAAATGGTATAATTAAATGTACTTCCGACATTGCCAGTTACAGCATTTGCATTTGCAATCTGCTTTACAAACCCACTAATGTCCTGATCTAATGCATTCGTTAAAGAATTATTATTTACCGTATTTCGCAGACCATTTGCCAGATACGCAGGTGTCATAAACTCCTTATACTGTTTCATTACAGAATTCAAAGCCTTGCTGATTTAAAAACTCCTCCCTCTCCGTGATCAAAACTGTCTTTGAATCAAGATTTATATTTGTCAAAAAGAGTTTATTTTATGCTCTAGCTTCAAAAAATGGTCTATCCTGATCCAAATAATCCGGCATCTCTCTCAATTCTGAACTTCCACTCTCTTTTACTAAATTATATTCGCTCCAATAAATAGAATAAAATTCATCTTTTTTTGCAAGTTCCGCTGGTGTCATCTCATAGCCCCAGCCATTTCCAAGATTAGATAATACCGTTACTCCCTGATACCGAATTTCAGCACCATAACCACCAGTAGTTAGAATTGGACAATTCAATGTTCCTCCTCCCGCCAGTGCAAACTTCTTTTCAGCAAAATTACTGCTTTTTCCTTCTGCCTTCTCCAAAAAATCCAATAATGATAATTCTCCACATCCTTTGCATTTCAAATTGCCAGTTTGTTTTTTTATAGTATTTTTAGCCTGTTCATATAATTGCTTTCTATCAGGTGCAACATCTGATAGATATTCTGCACGTAAACTAAGAACCTGTCTGGAAATATATTCGGATTCTGTCTTATTTGTTGTCGTAGCTGATCGTCGTGCCAGTTCTTTAATTTCACTAACAAATTCCACCTGCGTTTTTGAAATTTTCCCTTTTGTCGGAATATAAGACCAATTCGGTTCTCCGTTGCTGCATGAGGAAATTAATTGCTCTTTTCCAACAGCTCCTATACCTTGCAATGATATACCCATTAACTCGACTCCTTAAATCATACTAACGATAAGTAACTATCATCTTTCCGCCAAATACGGTAAATCCATCCATCCCGGTATATTGCTGTATAATCTTTCCCTGAATTCTCACTAAAAACTTAACATTCGCTGCCTCTCCTGAAAAAGATGTAGTTTTGCTTGTTGAAGATGGGCTATTTGTCTGCTTAAAAGATACAGTCGCTGTTGTTCCTGTTTCATAGCTACTAATCAAATAATTGTTTATTGTGGTATATTTTGACTGTGTTACTCTGGTACCTGTAGGACAATAAATTGTAATACTTTCAATTACTGAACCTTGCGGAATAACACTACTAAAATCTACATTCTGTCCTATCGAAGTAATTGTACCTGTCTGTCCTGTTGAGGTAGCATAATCCTTTGACAATGTCTTTGTTGACGTACTCGTACTTGCATATACTATGGCATCTCCTGTTGCAACATCTTTCATATCTACCATAACCGTTTTCAACTCGTTGTCTCCCTGCAATTGTGCTGCCTTTGCAGATACTCCACTCATCGAAAAAATCATCATAATTGACATTGCACTAGCTATTATCTTTGCAATTTTTTTCTTTTTCATATAAAACCAACCTTTCCAATATATCATTTCTCTTATTTTACAGACATGCTAATTATGTGCCACTTCGTAATCACCAAATATGTCATTAATTCTTGTTTCATATGCATACCATCGTGTAAACACCGACATATTCCCCAAGAAATTTTTAACTTTAGAAGTGTCTTCTGACTTCGGATAATAATCTTCCATTAAATCCCAGACATTACGAATTTCACCTTCCGATCCGGTGCGTAGCGTCTGAAACGGGACCTTTAAATCGTAATTATTCTCTCCGATTGTTATTTTCAGATTTCCATTAAATTTATTGTCCTCTGTAAAAGATGTTACCTGTTCCTTGAAAAACATCTTAAAATTCTCAGGAGGTATCGCTGATTCCTTTGCCAGACTGCTTCTGCCAGCCTGATTTCTAAACTCAAAATTCCATGTGCTGTTAAAATCAAAACCACCGTCTAATGTAAGACTGGAATTTGCTTCGATTTTATCACAGTCAATCTCATCCAAATTCCATTTTTCGGTCATTTGCTGGACAGATTTTCTCAATGCCGCATTGATTTCATTGCACTGATAGTAATAATCTGAATTATAATAAGTCCAGTCACTATGACTATCAGAATAGTTTTTCTCATTCAATGCTTTTCCTTCCTGATAGTTTGCCTGACTTGCTGCCCTTGCATTTTCTTTTGCAAATACCTCATACATCTCACTTACGATCTGTGTATTATCTGATTCATTGGTTCCAGATGTCTGGTGCTGGCTTGTCCGATAGGTACGCATGGAAGTACAACATTCCTCAAAATAGGAACTAAGTTCATCCCTGCTTACCTTTCCAGCATAAAAATCGCTCATATGACTGGATATATCTTTCTGCATATCATAGCCAAAAGAATCTCCGAAGGTACTCTTTGGCATCCCTGTCACTACATTAAATTTTTGATAACAGTCACATACATATACCAGTGGTTCTGCCATTTTCTCAAAAATGTCTTTTCTGGTTTGGATTTCTTTTGTCAAATCCTTTACCTTTTCTTTGTATTCATCATATTTGCCCGCATCATTTACAATATTGTTTGAAGCAAGTGCTCCGATGTGAAGTGTACTGTCACTCATACATTATCCTCTCAAATAAGCAGCAACAACTATTGTTACTGCTTGTTCCAACCAAACTTTTATTATTACATCAATTCTAAAAATCTCAAAAATTATCAATCACCATATTCATAATAATACGAAACACTATAACTTGGAATAAATGTATAACTTGAGCTGCTCGACTGAAAAGCCACACTCCATGTTCCCTTTAGTTTAGCATTGCTTGATGAATCATTTACATAATTAAAATTTATACTTGGATAGAAGTCAGATTCATTTGCAACCCAAACCGACTTATTAGGTGCCATTAATCTCCATCTTTTAATTTTAGACATTCCTGTTCCACTAAGACCAATATTTCTTACCTGTGCCGTATTAGGAATATCATCTCCACTTGCACTAAATGTCCGTGTTGACGAATATCCTGACCCTGTAGCTGTCACAGATGTTCCTGGTATGATCTTTGTACTTGCAGCACACATAACAGGATTTCCAACAGCAGTTGCTATACTACCTGTTCTAAGAGATATGCCTTCCGTTGGATTCGTACAATAAACTACCAAATAATATTCTGTTCCAACTACCGTAGTCAGCCTTGCTTTTTCTGCACAGCACCAACCGCCACTACCTGTAAATGAGGTCTTATGCGTATTGTCATCCTTAGCTGAATCATACATAACTGCCAAAGTATCCACATTCAATATCTTAAATCGAATATCTGTAGCACTACTTAAAATCGTAATAACACTTGTTGAATTTCTTTTATATTTATACCAATATTCACCAACATTTGGTACATATGAATTATTCTGTAAATTTACTTTTGATTCATAATATTGATCCAATAAAACTGTATTCTCAATGCCACTCATCATCAATTCAGTATCATTTTTATCACCTACTATAATCCTATAATCGCTTGCTCTATCTTCATACGAATTAGGTGTAGCAACTACTGTGTAATTACAAACAGTCACATCATCGGAAGGTTTATCAATATACCCCCAATTTTTTGCCTGTCTATAATTCGTTCCTTTATTCAAAACCTGATTTCCATTCTCATCGTAAACTTTAATGTTTGTGCCTACATAGCCCTTTCTAACTAAACATACGGCAGCAGAATCCATCTGTGAAAAGTCTATTGAAAAATCATATGTAGCAGAATCATTTTCCGATGTAAAACTACCTTCAAATGCCTGATATTTTTCTTTCGCAGGTGCTTCAATAACTTTAATTGAATATCCAACTACACGAGAATACTCTCCCGCACTATCTTCTACCTGATAAGATAAATAGTATGTTCCCGGATCTGTATTCTGTACAACAAATCCCCCATTGATTGTTCCAATAATATAATCTACTGCACTTCCATCCGCATAACGGGAAGCTATTGTGTCCCCATCTTCATCTGTATCATTATAAAAAAATGCAATTTTTGTATCTGTTGTAATCTGCCCTTCTGATAAAGAGTCTTCGTTTACTATAACTGGAATTAAATTAGCTGTTGGTGCAGTTCTTTCCATTTCAGTATCAATCGAAATACTGTCAGTAAGATTTTCTGCCATATTATCCATTGACACTGTATCATCCAATTCTATTTCTCCTTTTTCTTCAAAAATAGAATCTAATGATCTAAATCCAACACGTTCCGTATATTCCATACTCTGTGTTTGTATTTGATTCTCCTCTGTTGTTACTTTGACAGGCTCTAAATCATTTTTCCCAGTATCTGTGTTATTGTTTTCCTGCTCTGCCAACCATTCATCATACGTCATGTTGGTAATTGTTTCTTCCGCAAATGTAGTAGTTGTAGTTACTGAAAACAATATACATATTGCTACTGTAAATGCAAAAATTTTCGTTACTTTCTTCATTATGTTACCTCCATTTACACAGTAATATTTTCATTACCTATTTCAGTTTTTTAGGTCTTTTCGGCTGATGCAAAATAACGGGCAATAACCGAAAATCCTATTATCTTTTTAACAATAAGTTGTATGAAATCTGAATAAATACTCTCTTCGCTTTCTTCAATCAGACCATCCATATACATATTCTTAGTCAACATTTTTCCACCTTATCCACTCTTTAGTAATAGTTCCTACCATTTTTCTAATTTGCATTTTGTCTGAATTTTTCCACATAAATTCAGTAGTGCAGCAACTATCATACCGTTTAATAACCACTGACATACTTCAATATGAATTTTGTACAATACAATAATTGCTATATCTGATAGCACCAAAATTATTAATGCCTGTTTTCTAAATTTTTTCTGTTCCTCTTGATCTAATGTTCGATTTTCATTTTCTATTGGAGCAAATGCAAATATAATTGCATTTGCCCCAAATGTAGTTGCAGTACATAACCATAATGGAAAAAAGATTTTATCCAATAAACATACCGCAACAACTATGGAACATGAAAACAAATAGCATCCACTTCTTGTTTTCGCATGAAAACCACCTGATTTTCTACGCAATGGTATTAACACCATTGAAGTTACGATCATGGGTATTATCATTCGCATAGCAAAACCAATTACTATGTATGACAAGTAATGTACCACTTCCAACAATAAACATTCTAAGCCAAAGCGATATACATCTTCCTCACTTTCATCCAGAAGTCCTTTTGTCCTCATGCAAGATAGAACATTTTTCAGCAATTTGTCCATAGGAAAATACTATTTTCTTTCTTTTAGTTCTTTTACTTTCTGTGGCATTTTAGGCTGATAGCCAATAAACAGGCACGCTGAATTTGCCTCTTTCTCTGCGTTTGCATATGCTGCTTTTGCAAGTAATTTCAATGCTACATCATTAAGTTTTTTCATGCTTGAAAACCTCCTTATTTTTTCTTTTTCTATCGACAAGCATCTTATAAAATTTTACCTTTTAAGCACCATGTACGATTTTTTTGCACGAAGTAAGACTTTTCACAAAAAAAGAGCATAAAATGCCCTTTTTATGAATTGAGAAATAGTTCAGCAATAAATTTATTTCCAATATACTTCAATGTTAAATTTCCATCATATTTTTTTATACTACTCTGAACATTCAGCAGCCCTATTCCACCACCTTTTTCTTTATTCGATGCCGGCAAGCCATTTTTCCACTTTACTTCATTACAATTATTTTCAATGCTAACAACTATCATCTTATGATATGCTCCAATTTTAATACAAATATATTTATCACCTTTCAGCTTTTCTGTTGCTTCAATGGCATTGTCTAATAAATTTCCAAAAATAGTTGTAATGTCGATTGGTTCAATGAAATTCAGATTCACATTATCCACCTTTATAGTTACTGAAATACCTTTTTCTCTCATAACAGCTTCTTTATCAGTAAGAAGAATATTCAAAATAGGATTTTCTGTATATCGAACCGGAATGAGCGGCTTTAACAACTCTCTGATTTTTGCTGCATATTCACCTGCCGATTGCTCTTTCTCTGCACTATATAATCCTTCGATTGCTTTAATATGCTTATTTACATCATGTAATATTTGAACAGTTTGATCATACTTTTCCGTCTGTGTCAAATAATATTCGTATTGTACCTTTGCCTGCTGCTCTAAAGCTATTAGCTGCTTTTCATAATAATTCTTTTCATCTGCCATTTTTACAAAATATAAAAGGTATAGATCCGCCAGAACAATACAGCCCATGTTGACTGCACATAAATAATTTTCTTCTCCATTTTTAAAATTCTCTACAATTACGCTCATGTTAATCAGACTGTATATAAGTATAATTCCATACATGATGTACCGTGTCTTTGAATAAGGAACATCACTCTTTTTCACAAACCTATTTATGAATGTATAATACAAAAAAATGAGTATTACTTTTGAAAATGTCACTTCAAGGCAATAAAGCATAGTTTCATTCACATTTTTTATATCTATGGCTTGCAAAATACATTGTAAAAGGATAACTCCTAATGATTCGCAAACAGACATACAAAATACTAATGCTTCACATTCAATAATACGTCTTAAAGGTTTATCCATATCCTCATAATACAGAACATATGCTATAATCCCTGTCAATACACCCCATACCGCCAAATTTAACATTGAATTATTGAGCATATTTATACAAAATGTAAATATTACAGTGCCAGTCTCGATCACAATATATACATATCTATTTCGACTGCTTTTTTTATACTTTCCATTCATAAACTGGAATAATATCGTACTTATTATGAAACATGAAAGTGCATTACATAATAATACAAGTAAAACCGTATTCATTTTTTCTCTCCTATGAATTTTTCTGCAAAAATTTATTTACTTCTTCTCTGAAATCGTTGCTTCTCCTTTGTGCAATCTGTAGTTCTTTCCCATTATCCATATAAATAATAAATCCCTTTATTTTTTCAATATGCCTTAAATTAACCAGATTTCCTCTGCAATTCACAACAAAATCATACGGTTGTAATTCTTCAACCAGCTTTTCAAAAATACAATCATACTCATAAGTGATATCAGACAATACTATCAGTACTTTCCTTGATCTTTTTATGTATTCAAAATATAAAATATCACTTAGCCTTAGTTTTATAGACATATACTCTTTTCCATCACTGTCAGTCACTTTTAAAAAATTTTTTTCTACTAGAGCATCCGGCAGTTGATTGAGCAAATCCAACATTTGCATTTTCAATTTATCATAATCCAACGGTTTACATAAAAATGAAAATGCATGAACTTCATTGATCGCCTGCATACAATATTCTTCATAACTAGTAATGTACACTAATTTTACATTAGGAAATTTTTCTTTCACTTTTCTTCCAAGTTTAATACCATTAAGTTCTTCCATCGAAATATCTAAAATTCCGATATCAATGCTACTGATATTTTCAAGCATTTCATTTGCAGACACAAATCTTTCTATATTATAAGCAATCTTTTGACTTGTAAAAATCTTATGCAGCATATTCACTGCACACTCAAGATCTGCTATATCGTCATCACAAACAACTATTTCCAGCATATTGCTCACCTTCTTCCTATCTTCCTACTATATCGGTAATTTTTATTTTTCCTTAAACATAAAGCACTCTGCATATTATCTCAATAAATATCATATATATATATAGAAAATGTGCCATCATCTTGACGGCACATTTTCTATATTTCCCCAAAATTATATTTCTAAAGTACAGAATACCATTGTCTATTCATACTACCAGCTTCATACTGATATGTAATCAACTGATTCATGTCTTTTAAACCACTCTTTCCATATAAAATGCTTAAAGTCATATCTGACACATTATTCCAGCCTTTTACTGACATAGTCGAAACTAAATCATGTATCCAATTTTTCATCTGCTGCTTATACTCTTTTGGAACCTTTCCAGTATCTTCAACAGCATGATTAACTAAATCCAATATGTTCTCTCCTGACTCTGTGTAATATGTACCATTTTTCTCCTCAAGCTTATCTAATTCATATCCCGTATAGCTATATACCTGATGATATGCTTCGTATTTCATTTTTGATTCTTTTGTTATCTGAGTACTTTCACAGCCATCTTGTGTTGAACAATAATATATATGCTTATAGAGGTTTTTTCCGTTATCCCCTACATTTAAAGCATCCTGCATCAATAGCTTTGTTTCTTCATCCACACCATCTACCGTTATTTCATAACTATATGGATCAACAGTAAATGTACAATCCTGAGTAATTGCAGATTCGTCTACACCAGCCTGCTTTATGATATTTGATATCTTGGCATTTACCAGTGATCTTTCAAATTGGATTTTATCTGTATCTACACTGTTGCCATCTACTTCAATCCCTCTGAACAAGGAATCCTGATAATTTACACCGTTTATTTTTCCAGTCCGACACATCTGCATTTCATAATTATATGCAATCCTTCGTTCTGTATCGGTCAAATTAGTCTCATAATAATCTGAACTCTTATCAAAATACTTGGAATGAATATAATTTTCAGGATTGGAATGCGTTTTTGCTTCTGCTGCAAGTTTAGAATACTTTTCTGTTAATGCCTCCCTAAATGCTTTACCTGTACTCATATATTCACCTGTTTTCGCATTAATCTGTGTCCCTGCATTATCAATGATCTCTTTATTTGTTTTTTTTGCTGAAACTATATAGGATTTTAAGTCAATGCTGCTATCAATACTTGTATTATGTGTTCTCCCACTTATACTTTTTGCCATTTTTTTCTTTCCTGATGCACTTATCGTTAAAGTATCTCTTGTACCGCTACAACCAGCACTTTGGCTGGTTGTAGTTTTTTGTTGTTGACCAAACAAGACATTAAGCAATGACTGATTAGCGTAAATTCGGCTGTTAAAAAAAATATTCATAGTATCACCCACATTTCTAATATGACTTATATCCTGTATTTGCTATATCGTACTCCCATTCCAATGTACATACCTTCATTTTCTGCACTGTAAGAACATCTTGCATACACACGCTTTTCTTTCGGAAGTATAAATTTAACCCAAAAATCTTCCTCTGTTTCGGGCAATACCACAGTTATCGTATTTATTGTACTATATGTACCCCATGAATACGCATTAGCTCTTGTCGTATAGCCGCCATTTACCGTTACAGTTGATGCTTCCACTTTTGCTGTCTGGAAAAGACCAATGATACAAACAATCGCCAAAACCATTGATAAAATTTTTTTACTACTTCACCATAACCATATCATTTTAAGAGGATTTTCTATTGCACATATCGTTTCACTGCAATCTTTCCCATAACCATAAATACTGCTACCAGGACTATACTTACACCACTTTACAACTTTTTCATAAAAAAAAACGTACAGGGCTTACCATGCTTCAACCTCTATTCGTTGTATTGTTTTAAGTACTTTATATGGACTATTCAAGCCCAAAAGCTGATACACTATGCTTGCATGTGCATGACGTTATTCTTAACATTTTCTTTCATTTTATAATAACGTTTACAATTTACCTGCTCATAAACAAGTGCTCTCTGAATATCTCCCGAAACAGCTTATCGGCACTCCAAAATACATTATCCGGTGTCACGACAGCCTTACATCCGATTGGTTCGATCCCCGCCTTCTTATATTCCGCCAGAAAGATATCCATTTGTGATGAATTAATACCGGAAAAGACCAAAAGCTCCGCCGGAAAATCGGCTCCGCTATACCTTGAACCATCCTTTTTGAATCCGGTTATTCCGGCTATGGCACCGAGCTTCTGTCCGTAATCTGATTTTTCCACCTGTTGCACCGATATTCCAAGAGTTTTGCACAGGGCTTTTATTTTTTCCACTTTTTGTGCTGCTACACTAAATAGCAGTATTTTTTGCGTAGATTTCTGCTGCATTCTTAATATCTCCTACTTCAAGGTTATATGTTACTAAATTATCTCATATTGCATCAGCTCGTATTTCAGTCTGCTTCCCTCCATAATCTCTGGTGGGAGCAGTGCCCTTGCCACAAGCTTCAGATCGTCTGATTCAATATCGCATCTCTTTAGATTTGCATAGTCTCCGTCTATGGACACTACATCGTAATACCATGTTTCCATGTGTTTTCCTCCTAAATTTCATTTTCTAAAGCATCTACTAATAATTCCAATTCACTTTGTTCTTTGCTTTACTGTAAGTGGAGCAGGTGTAATTGTCCTGTGCATTGGTGTACTTTCCTGTAGGATTACCGTTTTTGTCCTTCTTTTCATAACCGCCGGTGCTTGGTGTCACCGCTTTGCTCATCATCACGGGATAATCTCTCGTAGAGTGCAGTGATTTTGTTTAGTTCCGGTTGTTTGGTTTTCATAAGATTCTCCTTTTAAAACAAACAACCAGCTTATCTGTGGTTTTATTCTACCACGAATAAGCTGGTTTGTGTAAAAATAATTATTGTCTCACTAATAGGCGATTGATTTACCATATATCTAAACTATCTTCATAATCCACCCAAGCCGGCATCTCGTTATCCAAGACCAACCGGGCATACTCCATAGGGTTGTCAATGGCAAATAATGTGGAGGATACAACTAGTACACCGAGTAATATTTTCCAGCTAAATACATTGATAAAATCGTACAAAATGAGTATAATAATAGTACGAAGAAAGGAAGTGGTGATATGTCAATTACAGCAACTGAATTGAAAAATAATCTTGGAAAATATTTATTATTATCTGCAAAAGAAGATGTTTTTATCACAAAGAATGGAAAAATAGTGGCAAAACTGACAAATCCACATCAGGATAGAGTAGAAGTAGCAAAATCCCTGTTTGGAATCTTACCAAAGGATGCAGACCTGAATGAAGCAAAAGAAGAAAGGCTTGGTGCAAAATAGATGAGGATTCTTGCAGATACAAATGTGATAATAGATGCCCTGACTTCAAGAGAGCCATGGAATAAAAGTGCAGAAGAAATATTTCTTATGGCAGCAAATCATACAATCGAAATGTACATTACTGCAAGTTCAGCAACAGACATCTATTATCTTATAAGGAAACATTTGCATAACATAGAAGCAGCAAAGATGATAATGGGAAAGCTTTATTCATTGACTGGAATATTAGAGGTTACAGCGGATGACTGCATGGATGCACTTGCATCTGCAATCAGTGACTATGAGGATGCAGTTGTTGAAAAGGTGGCATCCAGAAAAGATATGGATTATATTGTCACAAGAAATATAAAAGATTATCAGGCAGGTGGAACAAAGATAATTCTGCCAGATGATTTTGTTAAACTTATTGAAGAGGAATAATTTTTACCACCAAATCGTCAAATACCGATTTTGTTAAACTCTTTCTATGCTCCATCCTCTGCCTTATTGCAGTCGATTCGTAAAAGCATATTATCATTAGAACGTGAAACACATTACAGCCTCCTGCCGCATTTGGGACAGAATTCAAAGTCCTCTGTAGTTGTATATCCACAATTGCTGCATCTTTTTGTTGTGTTTCCACTTCCATTTTCAAAGCCATAACCATACTGCGGGTTTACACGCTGCAAATGCTGTGGCAATATCTCCACGTCCTCGCCTCTTGCTATCCTGCGTCCTATTTCCGGATCAAGCTCGTAAAGCGCATTACAGCATGTGGTCTGCACATAGTAGTGCCTGTTCCATTTAAAACACGGAATGAAAAACAGTGACAGCACCATGTATGTCATATACACCTGATACCTGCCATACCTGCCACATTTATCGCAGGTAATGACCTGATTGAAGTCAAAGTCCTTCCTGCCGTCCGTTATTCCCATCATAAAAAACATATATGATGCCTCCGTTTATCTGTGCCATAGTCCCCAGAAGTCTCCAAGCGATTCTCTCGTATGAAATCCCCGCTCATCCTCAACCACCGGTATTGATTTGGCATCCATTTTCTCTATATTTACATAAGTACCCTGACTCACCATTGCAAATACCCTGTCTATCTGCTCCTCTGTGCCCTGTATTTCCATAAATACCGAGCCGTCAGGGTCATTTCTCACCCAGCCTGTTGCACCAACGCTTTCTGCCGCGTGCTCTGTTCTGTAGCGGAAACCTACTCCCTGCACAGAGCCGTACACTCTTATCTGCTTTCTGATGATTTTGCTGTCGTAATCACTCATATGCTCTCACTTCCCTGATACACATTATTTTCAGTCTACAATAGCCCTGCAAACAGCCTCATAATTGACTGCCCCAGCCTTCGTCTTGCACTTCTTCCAGTCCTGTACTTCTCCGTCACCTCCGCTGACTCAGCGAAAAGCCTGATAAAATCATCCCTGATTTCATGCACCACTTCACAATCCGCCATAAAACAGCCATTTTCAAAATGGTGATAAAGGCTTCTGTAGTCAAGATTTATGGTACCGCAGGTTGCCATTATATCGTCTGCCACACTCATCTTTGCATGGCAAAAGCCCGGTGTCCACTCAAAAATTCTCACACCATGCTTCACAAGCTGGTTGTAGAAGGAGCGTGTCACGCTGTATATTGGTTTCTTATCAGGTATGCCCGGCGTGATGATGCGCACGTCAACTCCACGCTTGGCGGCAAGTGCCAGCGCATGGCTCATCTCATCGGTAATGATAAGGTAAGGAGTGATAAACCAGCAATAACGCTGTGCCTTGTTTGCCATACTGATATAGACATCCTCCCCCACCTGCTCGTTATCGAGAGGGCTGTCTGCATATGGCTGGATAAATCCACTCTGTTTTGCCTCATAATCATAGTGCAGCAGATATTGCGATACATCCACCTCGCGCGGCACCTTGCGCTCTGATGCATTCCACATCTCGAGAAATGCGATGGTAAACGACTTGACAGCATCTCCCTCAAGCCTGATTCCAGTATCCTTCCAGATTCCGTATGGGTGTGTCACGTTGAAGTACTCATTTGCCAGATTATAACCGCCGGTATATGCGATTTTTCCATCAATTACCGTGATTTTTCTATGGTCACGATTGTTTAAAAACATGTTAAAGGCAGGTGCAACCGGGTTGAACACCCTGCATTTGATGCCAAGCTTCTCCATCTTTTCCGAGAAATCCCTGTCTATGAAAAAGATTGAGCCCATATCATCATAAAACACCCTGACCTCGACTCCTGCCTGCACGCGCTCCGTAAGCACCTTCTGGATACGGTGCCACGATTCCTTGTCCTCTATGGCGTGATACTCCATGAAAATAAATTTCCTGGCCTTTGATAAATCGCTAAGCTGCGCTTCTAGTCCCTTTGATGCCTGATCATAATATGTCACATCAGTGTTCTGATATACCGGATATAGTGCATTTTTTGCCAGGTATGTTGAAATTCCCGCTGCCTGTGGCACCTTTTCATACATATCGGATAGTATGTCTGCGTTTTCAGGCAGACATGGAAGAAGCATGGAATCCACCTCTTCAAACCGTGCACGCATCTTATTCGGTGCGCCGTTTAGTCCGACTAACAGGTAAAGTGACACTCCCATTATCGGAAATGCCAGTATCAGTATAATCCACGGTGTAGTCATGGATGCGGTCTGCTCACGATTGTACAGTCCGAGCACAAGTATGATTGCCAGGACGCTTGTGGTCGTGTTTATTGCTGCCGCATATTCATTTAGCCTTGTAAACATATAGACCATGAAAACTGCCTGCAATAATATCGCAAGCGCTGAAAAAAACATTCTCTTTAAACCATTCTGTGTTTTTTTAGTTCCCTCGTAGGTTTTTTCCTTCATCTATTATGCCTCCATTATCTTACTGTCTGTAATACCAAACCTCTCCATACATTTTTAGCCACTTTCTTATTTAAGAAGCCATTCAATTTCCTCTTTATAAGGAGGAATAGTCTTCTTCGCAGAGCCCTCCTCACAAAGCCATGGTGTTTCCAGAATCTTTGGTACATTTGCAAAGGTCTCATCATGCACCAGGCGGTGCAGTGTATCATAGCCGATGGTTCCCTTGCCTATATTTGCATGCCTGTCCTTGTGTGCTCCGAGAGGATTTAAGCTGTCATTCACATGAAATACCGCTATCTGCTCAAGCCCTATCACCCTGTCAAACTCTGCAAAAACCTCATCATAATGGTTCACAATATCGTATCCTGCATCATTTACATGGCACGTATCAAAGCAGACACGCAGCCTTTCTTTCCTATCCACTCCATCATAGATTGCCTTAAGCTCCTCAAAGGAACGGCCTATTTCACTGCCCTTTCCTGCCATCGTCTCAAGTGCGATAAACACATCGTCATCATTCTGATTGAGCACTGTGTTAAGTCCCTTTACAATCTGTGCGATTCCAGCCTGCTCACCGGCATTTACATGACTTCCCGGATGAAGCACCAGTATGCGGCTCTTCATTGCCGCGGTCCTTACTATCTCCTTTTCCAGAAACTCCACTGCCAGCTCGTATGTCTCAGGCTTTACGGTGTTTGCCAGATTTATAATGTATGGCGCGTGGACCACTATCTCATTTATCCCATGCTCATGTGCATATTCCCAGCCTGCGTCTATGTTGAGCTCAAAGATTTCCTTTCTTCTCGTGTTCTGTGGTGCCCCGGTGTAGAGCATAAACACATTCGCACCATATGACGCTGCTTCCCTGGCTGATGCCAGAAACATATCTTTTCCTGCCATGCCTACGTGACAGCCTAATTTTATATCACTCATATTTTTCCTCTGTTTCATTGAATCTATATATCTATTATTTCTACTATAACACTACATCCCTGATAACTCTATCTAAATATTCTAAATTTTTACTAAACATAGCAAAAGTCATTGACATAGTATCAAAAACTACATATACTATTCTTTGCAACCACATATATTAATGGCATATAATTGCAAGATATGTGATGCATAACTACAGTTAACCAATTATTATGATTAAAGGGGCAAAATACCTTTTGACCATCATATCATTATTATAGAAATACGAGGGTAAATATGTTTGAAATAATTGTTGACTCTGCGGCAAACATTCCTGCAGAGCTATGTAAAAAATATAAAATCAAGGTGCTATCATTTGTAAACCTTGTCAACGGAAAGGAAATGACCTGCTTTGAGCCTGACCTCACACCAGAACAGGAGCGGGCAAAGGGTAAGGAATACTATGATGCGATAAGAGAAGGTGCCGAGGTAAAGACCGGACTTATCAGCAGCGGAATCTTTGAGGATACTTTCAGGGAAATCATTGAAGCTGACAAGGATATCCTGTATTTCTCCCTCAGTAAAAACATAAGCGGCAACTACAACTCAGCCCGTGTCGCAGCCGATGCTGTCCTTGATGATTGCAATAACGGCAGAAAAATACGCCTGGTGGATTCATTAAATGCATCCCTCGGACAGGGACTTCTCGCAATATACGCCAGCGAAATGCGTGAGAAGGGCATGAGCTTTGATGAGGTGGCTGACACGATAGAGACCTATCCTGCCAGATTAAACGGTGTGTTTACCGTGGGCAATTTAAAGTATATTGCAAGAACCGGCAGATTAAGCGGAACCACCGCTTTGGTTGGCAACATGCTAAGCATCAAGCCTATCCTAAGGGGCAGCAAGGACGGATATATTGTACAGTTCAGAAAATGTCGTGGCCGAAAAGCCGTATTAAATGAGCTTGTCAATCTGTTATGCGACAACATTACAGACCCTGAAAATCAGATTATCGGAGTGGCACATGCTGACGCATATGAGGATTCGCTCTATGTGATTGAACAGATTAAAAAGCGCATAAAGGTGCGCGATGTGATAAATACCACCTATGATTTCTGCACCGGAAGCCATGTTGGTCCGGAATCTTTAGCAGTATTTTTCATGGGAAAGGACAGAGAATTGGGAGCCTGATATCAGGCTCCCTTTTCACTTCTTTTATTCATCATCCTCACATAAAAAAGTCCCAGAACTCGCTTATTAAGCGGATTCTGAGACTTTTGATTTCTATTAATTGCAACTTCTATCTCATTTTAAGCTGCAGCTTTCTTGCTTTCTGATTTCTCACAGAGCTTCTTCACACCCTGAATTGCGACAAGCACACCAAGGATGAGCAGTAATACTGCGAATATAAGCTGTAATGAATTTCCAAGGTCAAGTCCTACAGAGAATAATGCCTTTGTAAGCTTGTAGATTGTCATGCCAAGTGCAGTAAATGTAACTGCCATCATGAATACCATTGGAATCCAGAGCATGCAGCCCTGACGCTTTGTCTTCTTTAAGAATACTGCGCAGGCAACAAGTGCAAGTACTGATAAGAGCTGGTTAGCTGAACCAAACAGTGGCCATATCTCTGCATAGCCTACCTTTGTAAGCAGGAATGCAAGTACCAGTGTGATGATTGTTGCAAAGTATTTGTTTGTCATCAGCTTGACAAATGGACTCATATTGTCATCATCTGTGTCTGAATCAAGCCAGAACTCCTGGAATGACAGACGTCCGACTCTGGCTACTGAATCAAGTGATGTCAGAGCGAAGGCTGATACAGCAAGGTTAATCAGTGTGAACACAAGTGAGTGTGGTAAACCGATTACTGACAGGAAGTTTGCGATAGCTCCTGCGAAAATCTGTGGCTGTGTTGTAAGTCCCTGAGCTGCTGCCTCTCCCTTACCGAATGATGCTACTGCGATAAGTGCAAGGATTGCAAGCATACTCTCCATAAGCATGGCACCGAATGAAACTGGAAGCATGTTCTTCTCATTCTTAATCTGCTTAGAAGCAGTACCTGATGATACAAGTGAATGGAAACCTGAAACTGCGCCACAGGCGATTGTTACGAATAAGATTGGGAACAGATACTGTGGGTTTCCGTTTGCATCAGGGATTGCAAATGCTGTGAAAGCATCAAGGTTACAAGCAGGATTTGCAACAAATACACCGATTACCGCACCTACGATCATGAAGATTAACAGGTAGCTGTTAAGGTAATCACGTGGCTGAAGCAGTGCCCATACAGGTGTAACACTGGCTATAAGTATATATGCAAATATAATTATGTGCCATACGCTAAGGTTTAAATACATTGGGAAATTGAGTCCCAGTGCTATAGCTACTATAAGTAATGCGATTGCAACAAGTGTGTTAATCCATTTGTTGAACTTAGAGTATTTAAGGAAGAAACCAAGTGCAACTGCTTCTATGATGAAAAGCATTGATGTAGTTGCAACTGCTCCGTTGGCTACAACCTTTGTAACCTCGCCTGCTTTATCAGCAGCAAAGCCATTGAAGGTTCCGGCTACGACATCTGCGAAAGCTGCAACAACAAGTATACAGAACAGCCAGCAGAATAACAGGAATAATTTCTTTCCTAATTTACCGATGTACTCCTCGATGATGTAACCGATTGTACGACCCTTGTTCTTAACTGAAGCGTACATAGATGCAAAGTCCTGAACAGCTCCAAAGAATACACCACCAATTAATATCCAAAGCAGAACCGGAAGCCATCCGAAAATAGCTGCCTGAATTGGTCCGTTGATTGGGCCTGCACCTGCTATAGATGCAAACTGATGTCCGAATACTACATTGGTATCGGCCGGTACATAGTCTACTCCGTCCTCCATCTCGTAGGCAGGAGTCTTGGCATTTGGATCAATGCCCCATTTGTTTTGCAGATAACGGCCATATAATAAGTATGCTCCACCGAGCACAACAATGGCTATTACCATCATTAAGATTCCACTCATATTATTACCTCTTTCTTTTGTTTATCTTAATTTTATTTATATATTATGTTTACTCTTTTTTTAGCAAATTTCAATAAATATTTTATACATAATTTATTTTTTATTTCTATAATTTTTGTTTAATTTACCAATCGGTTATAATAGGTATTCATTCTCTTTATGCTGTCTTTGTCTCAGCGGCTTCTTCTGCCTTTTTAGCAGCCATTTTGTCCTTTAATGCAAAGGCTCCGGCAAGCAGTGTGCCTGAGATTGAATGCCATGTACATGACACTGCACAGATGATGGCTGATTCAGGTGTTGAAGCAAACTGTGCTGTAGTGGTAGCAAGGTTTGTGGCAAGACCTGCATTCTGCATACCAACCTCGATAGAGATGGTTCTCTTCTTGGCTGTGTTCATGCCTACCAGCTTTCCTGCACCGTATCCAAGCAGATATCCAAGTCCGTTATGTAACAGAACTGCCGCAAAAATTACTACTCCTGATGTAAAGAACTTTGAGCCCTGTGATGATACAACACCACCTACAACGAATGCCAGGCCAAGCACCGCAATACCCGGCATGACCTTCTGAGCCTCGGCAAATGCCTTTTTCTTTCCAAGCAGGTAGTTGAGTAAAAATCCAACCGCTACAGGAAAGATTACAGTCTCAATGATTGACACAAACATCGGAAGCGCCTTGATTGAGACATGTGTTCCGCTTGCAAGAAATGATACCAGAAGCGGTGTCATAAATGGTGAGAGCAATGTGGAAACTGTTGTCATTCCAACTGAGAATGCCACATCACCACCGCAGAGGTATGACATAATGTTTGAAGAAACACCACCGGGACAGCAGCCTACGAGGATAAGTCCAAGTGCGATTCCGTCAGGCAGATTCAATGCCTTTGAGATACCAAATGCGAGAAACGGCATGATAAGATACTGTGCGATTGCACCTACACATATATCAAATGGTCTCTGTGCAAGTATCTTGAAATCCTGTGTCGTAAGTGTAAGTCCCATACTAAACATGATGATTCCGATAATGATTGACTGACATGTGAACTTGTTGGATACCGGATCCACAAACAGCATCTGATTTACCCAGGCCATCAGATTCGGAACCAGAAATGTGACTACGGCGATTGCTATGACAACTATCGATGTGTAGTCTGATAAAAATTTACTTACTTTTTGTAATGCTTTCATTGTAAGCCTCCTTAACATTTTTCTGCTCACTAAAACTCTTTTATGGAATTAAAAAATCCCTTTCCAGATTGACATAATCTGAAAAGGGACGAAATAATCCGCGTTACCACCCTGATTCCACAGTGTATTACTGTGACACTCTGCATACCAGCATATGCTTTCCATATAACGGTGGACACCGGCGAGGTTTACAGACACACTTAATGCTTTCAGCCCGCTTCTTAGAGAGGATATTCCAATCTGACCATTACCTGTTCGCACCGCCCACAGGCTCTCTGAAAATAAATACAAATCGGACCTTGTTCTCATCAACGAATTTTGGTGAACATATTTATTTAAATCTTGTTTTGTATTATAGCCCTCTGACACTATATGTCAAGAGAATGATACAAATTTGTACTATAACATTTATTTATAGTTTTTATTCATGTGCTTTATTCTTATTATTTATTCGTAATCTTTGTTGTTATACTCATCATTCCATGACTGCTGTTGTGATGTACCGTAGGAATTTTGAGCATCCCCGCCCTGTGCTGTGCCATACGGATTCTGACCATACTGCTGGTTTGCTCCGTTTCCGTACATGTTCTGGCCGTACTGCTGATTTGTGCCATTTCCGTACATGTTCTGGCCGTACTGCTGGTTTGCCCCGTTTCCGTACATGTTTTGACCGTACTGCTGATTTGCTCCGTTTCCGTACATGTTCTGACCGTACTGCTGGTTTGCTCCGTTTCCGTACATGTTCTGACCATACTGCTGACCGTATCCGTTTGAACCGTATGGATTATAGTAGTTATTATTACTATTGTATCCATCTCCCACATAAACAATGTTTTTGTTGAAGGCAATAATACAGATAAAAATCACATTGAGGAATATAAGTCCGCAGGCAAATCCTGCTCCCTTGCCAAACGCATGTGCCAGTCCGACACAGCAGAGGATATTCATAACCAATGCCGCAATCATTGCTGCAATAATCAGAATAACCGCAAATATCAGCATGCCCATGTGATTTCCGATACTGCTTACACCATATCCATAGGTAGAATCATAATACGATCCCATATAATCGGATGTCATAACAGAAAGTCCTGATGCAATAATCTCATACATCAATATAATACATCCCACTATAATTCCGATAGTAGCCACAAGATATCCCCAGAACAGCTTCTTTTTCCCTGCAATCTTAAATCTGACGTATGAGCTGTAAAACGGTACAATAGCCGCCCAGCCGGGCTCTCCTGCCTTTGCATACATAATCCATGATGCAATAATTGTCAGTACCATAACTGCCAGATTGATAAACGCCTCAAAGCCGTCAATCATACTCATAATAATATAATATATGCTCATTTTTTCTTCCTTTCATAACCAAAGTTTGTTTGTTATTCAAAGTATACATCACCACAGGTCAGAGTGCAATAATTAAAAAGCTTTTCATACTTTTCATACACCGCTTTTTGCACCCTTGACAAACCCCTTCTTAAACAGCTATAATATCGTCAATTGAAGCACAATTACATTTCAACAGGCTTTGATGGGAACAAGTACATTTCTGCAATACTTACAGAGAGCTGCCGGCAGGTGAGAGGCGCAAGGAAACAGATCTGGAATACATCCCGGAGCTTTGCACCGAACGTCATACCGGATGGTTAAATATCGCCGGTTCGATTAATAAGCCGCAACGTATTGGCACACGTTATAGTGCCGGAGTGTTAGCAGAATCGGCTATTTTCACTATATAATATATGTCGAATAATGTGTGACAACTCACGGAGGCATTCCTGTGCGAGCAGGATGCAAATTAAGGTGGTAACGCGAGAAATCCCCCTCGTCCTTAAATGGATGAGGGGGATATTTTATTTTTCAGAATACAGATTCATCTTATCAGGAGGAAAATCATGACAATTTATGACGAATTAGTTGCCCGCGGTCTTATCGCGCAGGTAACAGACGAAAAAGAAATCAAAGAGCTTATAAACAACGGAAAGGCTACCTTCTACATCGGCTTTGATCCTACAGCAGACAGTCTTCATGTAGGTCATTTCATGGCTCTTTGCCTTATGAAGAGACTTCAGATGGCCGGAAACAAGCCTATCGTGCTTATCGGTGGAGGTACCGCACAGATTGGTGATCCATCAGGACGTACAGATATGCGCCAGATGATGACAACAGAGACTATCAACCACAACGTAGAGTGCTTCAAGAAACAGATGAGCCGCTTCATCGACTTTGGCGAGGGAAAAGCTATCATGGTAAATAACGCTGACTGGCTGATGGACTTAAACTACGTGGATGTGCTCCGCGAGGTTGGTGCTCATTTCTCAGTAAACCGTATGCTTACAGCTGAGTGCTACAAGCAGCGTATGGAAAAGGGTCTTTCCTTCCTTGAGTTTAACTACATGATCATGCAGAGCTACGATTTCTACACACTTTTCCAGAAATACGGCTGCAACATGGAGTTCGGCGGAGATGACCAGTGGAGCAACATGCTTGGTGGAACAGAGCTTATCAGACGTAAGCTTGGAAAAGACGCATACGCTATGACAATCAATCTGCTCCTAAACTCTGAGGGCAAGAAGATGGGCAAGACACAGTCAGGTGCAGTATGGCTTGATCCTAACAAGACAACACCTTTCGAGTTCTTCCAGTACTGGAGAAACGTTTCTGATGCCGATGTCCTTAAATGTATCAGAATGCTCACCTTCCTTCCTCTCGAGGAAATTGACAAGATGGAAAGCTGGGAGGGCGCACAGCTCAATGAAGCTAAGGAAATCCTGGCATTCGAGCTTACAAAGCTTGTTCACGGTGAGGAGGACGCCACAAAGGCTAAAGAGGCAAGCCATGCACTTTTCGCAGGCGGAGCCAACAATGCAAATATGCCTACAGTTACCGTTACAGCTGAGGACTTCCCTGACGGAGAGCTTGATATCATCTCTGTTCTCGTAAAAGCAGGACTTTGCGATTCAAGAGGAGACGGCCGCAGAAATATCCAGCAGGGCGGTGTTTCCGTTGCAGATGAGAAGGTAACTGATATCTCTACAAAATACACTCTCGACGATTTCAAGGGCGAGGGTCTCATTATCAGACGTGGTAAAAAGAAATTTGCCAAGGTTGTAGCTGAATAGACAGAGAATCCCCGGTAGTTACTACCGGGGATTTTTACTTTCAGCCATATTTTATTTTGAAAATTCATTTGCAGGAAATTCATATGGCACAAATTTACTGCTACATATAACTGTATACTCTGTTTCTCCCGAAACCGTTTTTTGTTCTGTGCCAACACCCTCTCCACAAATCCAGTATGAACCATCATTTTTATTCTTTAGCATAATATTCCCCACACTAAATTAGCATAGTGTACAATAGCCATAGGTTGATAGCAGGCAAGCCCTGGGTAGCTTTAATCCATAAAACTTCTAAAACCGCTCCCCAATCCAGCCCAAAAGCTGGAAAAATTCTGGAAAAAAGTAGCTGAAACTGCTGAAATCCTCAAAACAGCTCCCTAACCACAGCGAAACAGCCGGAAAAATCTCCAAAAAGGTAGCTGAAACCGCTGAAATCACTAAAACAGCTCCCCTAACCCAGCGAAACAGCCGGAAAAATTCCCAAAAAAGTAGCTGAAACTGCCGAAATACCTAAAACAGCTCCCCAACCACAGCGAAACAGCCGGAAAAATTCTGGAAAAAAGTAGCTGAAATCACTAAAATCCCCAAAACAGCTCAAAAATATAGCCTGTTATTTATATTTACAAGATGCTATATCGTCCCATAGCTCACTTCCGTCAGAAAAAACTTCTATATTCATTTTTATCATCTGCTTTTTTTATATCTGCAAAAGCACTGCTTCTATTTTTAACACAAAACTAAATCATCATCACATATCGCTATATTAATTAAAGTGTTTTCTTCCTTTATCATTTTATGATATGAGGGTCAAAAGGTATTTTGCCCCTCATTTATGATTAATCAGATTACTACATGCTACGCATTCCCGTAATCTGACTACACCTCGAAATCCGCTAATTTCCTGCGTTTCCGCAGCAAATTGCTACTTTTTCCTCATCTTCCCTTGACTTCTCATTAATAAGTTAATATAATTTATCTAATTGATACATCAACGCTTTAAAGCGTTGACAAAAGGAGGAATTATCATGAAAAAGAGATCTAAAATTTTAGCTTCACTTGTTCTTGCCGGAACAATGGTTCTTGGACTTGCCGGATGCGGAGATTCCGGTTCAGCAAACGGTGGCACACAGTCAGGTAAGAACTCAGATGCCAAATATCAGGTAGGTATCTGCCAGCTCGTACAGCACGAGGCTCTCGATGCCGCTACAAAGGGCTTTAAGGACGCATTAAAGGACAAGCTCGGAGACGAGGTATCCTTTGACGAGCAGAATGCCGCAGGAGATGCTTCTACATGCTCTACAATCTGCACCACGTTCGTCACAAACGACTATGACCTTATCCTTGGAAATGCTACAGCAGCTCTTCAGGCCGCTTCAGCAGCTACAGACTCTATTCCAATTCTTGGAACATCTATCACAGACTACGCTACAGCTCTTGATATGTCAGACTGGTCAGGCACTACAGGAAAGAATATTTCAGGTACAACAGACCTCGCTCCACTCGATGAGCAGGCTAAATGCATCAAGGAGCTCTTCCCGGATGCAAAGAACATCGGTATCATCTACTGCTCATCTGAGCCAAACAGTATCTACCAGTCAACAACTATTACCAAATACCTTGAGGACGAGGGATACACAGTAAAAGAGTACACATTCTCTGATTCAAATGATGTCGCTGCAGTAACACAGAGCGCATGTGATGCATCTGATGCAATCTACATCCCAACTGACAACACTGCTGCTTCATGTACAGAGGCTATCAACAATGTAGCTTCACAGGCTAAGAAACCTATCTTCGCTGGCGAGGAAGGAATCGCTAAGGGCTGTGGTGTGGCAACACTTTCTATCAGCTACTATGACCTTGGATACACAACAGGTGAGATGGCTTACGATATTCTTGTAAATGGTACAGACATCAAAACTATGGAGGTTAAGAGCGCTCCTAAGTTCACTAAGGAGTACCTTCCGGACCGCGCCAAGGAGCTTGGAATTACAGTTCCGGACGGCTATGAGGAAATCTCAGCTGAATAAACAGCTGCACTATGGAGGTATTTAATAAAATGATTCTAATGAATTATTTTGCAACCTTAAATCCGGTTGCATTCACCAATGCCCTTCCGGGCAATATAGCCCAGGGCCTGATTTGGGGTATCATGGCACTCGGTGTTTATATCACTTTCAGACTGCTGGACTTCGCAGATCTGACGGTTGATGGCTCATTTGCAACAGGTGGTGCCGTAACCGTTATGATGACGATTAACGGCTACAATATCTGGGTTTCACTGCTTTGCGCATGTATTGCCGGTCTGCTCGCAGGACTCTGCACAGGTCTCTTACATACAAAGCTCGGCATTCCTCCGATTCTGGCAGGAATTCTTACACAGATAGCTCTCTACTCTATCAACTTAAATATCATGCAGCGCCACGCCAACCAGGCACTTAGCGCAGATAAATATAATCTGGTGCTTTCATCACGTAATCTGACACATGCGATAATTGTCGGTGTGATTTTCTCGGTTGTAATTATCGCGGTGCTTTACTGGTATTTCGGAACAGAGCAGGGCTCTGCTATCCGTGCCACAGGCTGCAACCCTGCAATGAGCAAGGCTCAGGGTATCAACATCGACAACATGAAGCTCATTGGTCTTGCGCTTTCAAATGCAATTGTAGCACTCTCAGGCGGCCTGCTTTCACAGTACTCAGGCTTTTCCGATGTAAACATGGGCCGTGGTGGAATCGTCATCGGTCTTGCCGCAGTTATCATCGGTGAGGTGCTCGGCGATGCAATCCTCGGAAAGCACATGAATTTCATGGGAAAACTTATCTTTGTCATATTTGGTGGAATTGTTTACTACATTGTAATCGGAATTGTTCTGTGGCTGCAGATGCCAAGTGATGACTTAAAGCTCTTCACTGCAATCATCGTGGCAATTTTCCTTGCAGTGCCTTACCTAAAGGGCAAGAGCAAGGCCTCCTTTAAAAAGGCCGGCAAACGCTCTGCTGCAGCACTTAACGCAAAGGAGGGCAAATAAATGCTAGAGATTAGAAACGTACATAAAACCTTCAATCCGGGCACAATCAATGAAAAGCATGCCCTTAATGGTGTAAACCTAAAGCTTGAGGAGGGCGATTTCGTCACTGTTATCGGTGGAAACGGTGCCGGAAAATCGACCATGCTCAATGCCGTTGCAGGCACATGGCCTGTTGACGATGGTTCAATTCTCATCGATGGAGTGGATGTCACAGGACTTCCTGAGTTCAAGCGTGCATCATTTCTGGGACGTGTGTTCCAGGATCCAATGACAGGAACTACCGCAACCATGCAGATTGATGAAAACCTCGCACTTGCAGCACGCCGCGGAAAGCGCCGTGGTCTTGGCTGGGGTATCACAAAGGCTGAAAAGGAGCATTTCCACGAGCTTTTAAAGGAGCTTGATCTGGGACTCGAGGATCGAATGACCTCAAAGGTTGGTCTGCTCTCAGGTGGACAGCGTCAGGCTGTTACACTGCTCATGGCTTCACTCCAGAAGCCGAAGGTGCTGCTTTTGGATGAGCACACCGCTGCTCTCGACCCTAAGACAGCCGCAAAGGTGCTCACTCTCACAGACAAAATCATCAAGGAGAACAGCCTGACAGCCATGATGGTCACACACAACATGCGTGATGCCATCGCTCACGGCAACAGACTCATCATGATGAATAACGGACAGGTTGTCCTTAATATCTCAGGCGAGGAAAAGAAAAACCTCACTGTGGAGGATCTGCTCATGAAGTTTGAGGAGGTTTCCGGCGAGGAATTTGCTTCTGATAAGGCTTTGCTTGGATAGACATATCTATATAATAATAATAAAAAATTTGCAGCTCAACACATGAGCTGCAATTTTTTGTTATATACTTTTTATATGAGTTCTCCCACCGGCTTAATCATATCAGCCTTGATAAAGCCCTTTATGATCAGATACTGCTCTATCGTCTTCACACAGTTTTCCACACCGACACGCTCACTGTTTAGTGTCAGGTCGTAGTTCACCGGATTGGTCCAGTAGTTTCCGTGTGTATAGTACTTGTAATAATCTGCCCTGAACTTATCTGTTCTCTCAATCGTGGCATTTGCCACCTCCGATGTCACACCCATATTGGCTATGGTACGCTCCACACAGAATGCACGCGGTGCCTCAATGTATATGCTCACTACATTTGGGCGGTTCTTTAATACATAGTCGGCACATTTTCCTACTATGACGCAGGATTCCTTGTCTGCAAGCTCGTTGATAATCTGGCTCTGATACTCAAAGAGCCTGTCATCTGATTTGAACTTCTCATTTCTTGATATATATCCCTTTGCTCTTGGAATCCCTCGCAAAAAGCTCGTAAATCCGCCCTCTTCACGCAGCTTCTCATTTACCTCCTGAAACACATTCTCGTCAAGTCCGCTCAGCTGGCTTGCAAGAGTCAGAATACGGTTCTCATAACAGTGTATTCCAAGCTCTTTTGCCAGCTGTGATGCTATTGCTTTTCCGCCTGTTCCAAATCCTCTGGCAAAGGTTACTACAAAATTATCCATTTATCATTTCCTCCTTCTGAATGCCAACCATATCTAGCCTGCCAGATATCTGCTTAAGAATTCTCTTGTTCTTGGATTCTTAGGATTTGTAAACAGCTCTGACGGTGCTGCATCCTCTGCCACATATCCTGAGTCCATGAAAATAGTTCTTGTAGAAACATCTCTGGCAAATGCCATCTCATGTGTGACGATTATCATCGTAAGTCCTGTCCTCGCGAGGTCCTTCATGACATTTAGCACCTCTCCGACCATCTCAGGGTCAAGCGCCGAGGTCGGCTCATCAAACAAAAGCACCTCCGGGTTCATACAGAGTGACCTGGCAATAGCAACTCGCTGCTTCTGTCCTCCTGATAGCTGCGATGGCTTTGCATTGATATAAGGAGCCATGCCGACTGCCTTCAGATGCGTGATTGCCCTGTCAAAGGCCTCCTGCTTTGGCAGATGAAGCACCCTTCTTGTACAAAGCATACAGTTCTGGAGCACTGTCATATTGTTGAACAAATTGAAGGACTGGAACACCATTCCCACCTTTGAACGGTAATCATTGATATCCTTTTGTACATTTCTGACCTCTTTATCGTGATATAAAATCTTTCCTGAGGTCTGTTTCTCAAGCTTGTTGATGCACCTAAGCAGTGTGGATTTTCCCGAACCTGAGGAGCCCACAATACAGATGACCTCGCCGGAATGCACATCAATATCAATCTTTCTAAGTACCTCATGATCACCAAATGATTTGCTTAAATCCTTAATTGAAATTACTGTCTCACTCATATTGTGCCTCCTATTCATTGTCCATGTACTCAACTGCGAGTGCATAGTCTGTCTTGCCCTGCAGCTTCTTTTCAATCAGCTTGAAGAGCTTATCAAATACAAAGCACAGTACAAAGTAAATTACCGCAATGACCAGATATGACTCAAAGTACTTGTAGTAGTTTCCACCGACTGTCTTGGCAGCCATGAAAAGCTCCTGCACAGCGATAACATTGAGCACTGATGTCATCTTCAGATTTAAAAGGAATGTATTTGCCATCTCAGGAATGATGTTCTTGAATGCCTGCGGCAAAACTACATAGAGCATTGTCTTAAACGGTGACATTCCCATGGCCCATGCGCCCTCGCGCTGTCCCATATCTATTGAACCGATTCCTGCTCTGACTGTCTCTCCCATGTAGGCACCTGTATTTAATACAGTTACGAGAATACCTGCAAATACAGGTGTCAGGTTTTCATAGCCCATCTGGCGTATTCCATAGTACACAATCATCGCCTGAACTATCATTGGTGTGTCCCTGAATACTTCAACATAAACTGTAAATATCACCTTTACTATACGGATAAGGACCTTTTTTACGATGTTGTCGCCATCGTTAAGCTTTACATCATTTACTATGCCTACGATATATCCCAATACGAAGCCAAGCAATGTACCAACTACCGATATGTACAGCGTAAGCCAGGTTCCTTTGACAAACATGCTTGAATATTTCTGCGCCAGAAATACCATCCATTCTAACGAATTACTTGGATTACTTATCATCATACTGCTACCTCACTTTTATCTCTCTAATCCCCAGCTTACGCCGGTTTATCAGACTATTGTGGGATGATGCGATATAACATCATCCCACAGTCTTTCATCTTTTCGTGAATCAGATAAATCTCTAACAACTAGTTGGCTGCCGGCTGCTGTGTCAGAACCTGATCCATCAGCTCATCCATCTTTGCCTTGTCATTCCAGCCGATTGCATTCATGGCATCCTGGATTTTATCTCTGAGTGCTGTATCATCCTTTCTTGTTGCGATACATACATTTACCATTTCATCATCACCTGTGAATGTATCATTCTCATCCAGCTCGATAATCTGTAAATCATCATTTGTCAGTGCTGCTGACTCTGCTGTCGGAACATCGATTACACATACATCTGCGCTGCCGTTTGATATTGCGAGGAAGCACTCTGATGTAGTCTCAAAGTTTCCTGATTGCTCAGCACCCTTTATCTGGTCTAAAAGTGGAATCCAGCCTGTTCCAAGCTGTGTCGTTACTTTGCAGCCTGTATCTGCGAGATCTGAAAGACCCTTTACATTTGAATACTTGCCGCCCTTCTTAACAACGATACAGTTGTTTCTATAGTAATAAGGCTCTGTGAATGCGTATGACGCTTCTCTTTCCTTTGTCTTGCCCATACCGGCGATGATACAGTCATAATCTCCTGCATCGAGTGAGATACCGATTGATGACCACTCAACCTTATGTACCTCAAGGTCCATTCCCATCTGGTCTGCAAGCTTCTGTGCCACTGCTACATCGTAGCCGTATGCATAGTAATCAGAGCCTGCTATCTTGACTGCCTTGCTGCCGTCCGGTGTGGTATCTGTATCCTGTGTCCAGTTGAATGGAGCATATGCACATTCCATACCAACCTTTAAAACCTTCTTTGATGAGCTGTCTGCCGCTGAGCTATCTGAGGCAGCTCCTCCTGATGACGAACCACATCCAAACAATGTTGTCACTGCCATTACACCTGTCAATATCAATGCTGCAAATCTCTTACTTCTCTTCATCATAATCTTTACCTCCTTGATTATTGAAATACGAAAAGGCGCCGGAGTTTTTCTCCAGCGCCTTTGCTTAGTTCGTATAATAAACTTAATGAAGTAGCTTTGCAATGTTAATTTTGCACAATTTGTTTGTGCATTTTTACAGTAACTAATTAAACATAAGCCTTTTTACAAGAATACAATTAACTACATCCAGATATTCCATCGAGTCATCAAGGCTGATTTCCAGTATTTCTTCTATCTTTTTCAGACGGTATTGCAGGGAATTACGATGAACGTACATCATCTGTGCCGTTTTTCCGACATTAAAGCCACACATATAATAATTGAGCAGCGTATCTATGAGAAAGGAGCCGTTTGCATTGTCATACATCTCAAGCCGCTTTAGCTTCTCGTTGCAATAATCCATGATTTCCTGCTGATTGCCACTGTTGAACATATACTTGTATATGCCCATGGAGCTGGCACTGATTACCTTCTTGTTGGTCGGATTGGGTAAAATATCCTTTTTGGGGATGAGATTTTTCGCCTCCTGATAGCTCTTGCCAAAATCCGAAGGCTTCCTGTATGCAGCACCGAGTATGCATGTGCTGTGAATGAGCCCTGCAAATGGTGCACGACTGTCTAAGTCCCCAAGTATCCTTTCAATCTGACGCTCCGTCTCCATATCCTTTGTCTCCTCAAAAAGAAGCACAAATTTATTCAAAAACCTCATATACATAGGCGTTTTCTTCATATGGATAACCTCGCGGTTCAGGCAGTCGGTATAGTATGTATATGTGTGCTCGTCCTGCTCCAGATTCACTCCGTATTTGCGGTCTATCACGATGATTCCCACTCTGTACGGCCGGTCAAAGGTCAGACCAAACTGTGCAGAAATCTTCTCGATATACTTATCATTTACCTCATATCCAAAAAGCAGGTTGTACAGGTAGTCCCCGGTCCTTTTATTATCCACACTGGTCTCTAAAAGCAGTTCTCCGACGCTCTGCGCAATATCTACAAAAGTAGCTCCCTCCCACCGGATATAAAACAACGGCAGCTTGAGCTCATCAGCCTTGTCCTTCATCCTCTGTGGTGTCTCTTCCCTGTCCTCCACAACCGAAATCGCAAAGCCTGATATACCCAGCTCGTTCAGCTCAACCATGGCGTCATATGCCTCGTCCATGGAAAACCTCTTGTAATCTACCACAAGCAGCGCAAAGTTGCCCGGATTCATATGATCCTTATAAGGCTTTGTCTGCACCAGATAAGTCCATGACACTATCCTGTCAAGCCCTGCTGCTCCCGCCACAAGCTCCATTCCGTCCATTTGTAAATTGTTAACATCCCTGCATGAAATCATCTGTATCTCCCTGATAGCATTAAGCTTAGGTAATTATCCCAAACCGTTTCACATTACTTATATCCGCAGCCGCTTCGCCCCGGCATATCCTCTCCGTGCACATACCTGGCATTGAATTCCATATTTATATCACGAAGCTCCTTCTTTCCGTCAATATAGTCCTGATACATCTCGGCAAGCCCCGACATGCAGCCATCGCAGGTGGCCTCGATATTGCCAAGCGACTCTGCCACAATTGCCTCGCGTTCCTCTTTTGTTGTCTCACTAATTAAATATCCCATTTCTTATGTTTCCTTTCCGGCTATTCACATATTAAAAGCCCAGATTCTCATCCACAAGAATAATCTGGAAACGTCCCTTCACCCTTGAGAAGCGTGTGGTCAGAATCTGACAGCAGATACACTGCGGACTCTTGCAGTCAAAACAGGTGCCGTTCTTAGAGCATGGTGTGTCGATGCCAAAGCGCTGTGCGTTTATTGGCGCTGCCTCATTTCTCGCACGGCTCATAGCGTCTGCCTCAGTCTTTACGACCTTGTTCATGCCTACTATAAGAAGCACATGCTTCGGCCCGTAAGCATATGCAGCCACGCGGTTTGCATTTCCGTCAATATTGATAAATACGCCATCCTCGCTCATCGCATTGACACTTCCAAGGAAATAATCCGATGTAAATGCCTTTAACGCTATCTCCTGCTTCTCCTCCTGCGTAGACACCTTGTCCCTGTCATAAAACTGATATTCTCCGTTTGAGAGCGCCTCATACAGACCACATTCCTTCACCGATGTGGCACCGCCCATATTGATTGAGCTTCCCTTTGGAATCAGCTCCAGAGCCTTCTTAACAGCCTCCTCCTTTGTCTCTACATAATAAGCCTCCATGTTGCGCGACTCAAGCGCAGCCACAAGGCGCTTTCCCAGTAATTCGTTTCTCATTTTTCTAACGTCCATAGTGTAAACCTCATTTCATGCTTATTGCCAATTCCCATTTGTGCAATCAGCTGTATTAATTGTTGTTATTATACTACTTTACAGGGGGTGTCTGCAATTTATTCGGGAATAAATAATCGTATAGTTTCATGCTAAAAGAAAGAAGTGCATAACAAAAAGAGCCCTTTCGAGCTCTTCCTGCTTTGTACAACATTAAATTGTAGATGATTACTGTAAGAGTGAAAGTACACCCTGATTTGACTGATTAGCCTGTGCAAGCATAGACTGTCCAGCCTGAGCAAGAATGTTGTTCTTGCTGTAGTTAACCATCTCTTCAGCCATATCTGTATCACGGATACGAGACTCAGCTGATGTAGTATTCTCAACTACGTTGTCGAGGTTGTTGATTGTGTGCTCAAGACGATTCTGAACAGCACCAAGTGCAGAACGCTGTGAAGATACTGTTGAGATAGCATCTGCAATTGCATCGATTGCGTATGTAGCATCCTGCTCTGTATCAGCCTTGATACCCTTTACTCCAAGTCCTGCTGAGTTCATTGAGTCGATGTTGACTGCAATCTTGTTTGTCATGTCAGCATCAGCACCTACGTGCAGGTTGAAGCTTAAGGCATCGTTGTAGTTTACTTTGCCTTTTGTGAGAGTGAACTTATTTGTTGCGTCAGCTAATGCCCCTGTATTCTTATCTGCAGCTGCTGCAGTATCTGTTCCTATGTTGCTTGCTTTTACTATTTCAGCGGTCTGTAACTGATATGCTTTTCCAGCTGTGATAATGCTTGAATCGTTATCATCTATACCATCATCAGCCCCCTTCATAACAGTAAATGACTGATTACCGACTTTAGTCGTTGCTCCTTCGGCATAAAAATTATCCGTTGTTTTTTCTGCTGTTACAGCACTATTTGCATTGTCTAACGTAGCAGGGTCTACAGAATACCATCCTTCTGCAGTTCCTTTGTTACCGCCAGTTGCTGCTATAGCAGCATAGTACTTGTATTCAACACCATTCAAAGTTGCTTTATCACCAGCTGCTGGAGTATCATGACCAAGTCCCTTTTTAAACATTGCCTCTCCCTCAGCTGCTGATGCACCAATAGTATAATTCTTACCTGCAATACTAATCTTATCACCAGCATTAAGCTCTTTTAATGTTACATCAACTGTATCACCCTTATCTGTAAGCGTAACTCCAGCAAGTCCAGCATCATGTGCATTTACATTATGAGCCTTCTCTGCTCCGTCACCCTTTAAGAGATATGTCTCATTGAACTTTGTTGTCTCTGATACACGGTCAATCTCTGTTGTAAGCTGGTCAATCTCATCCTGGATTGCTTTACGATCTGTGTTAGAGTTTGTTCCGTTTGCAGACTGTGTTGCAAGCTCATTCATACGCTGAAGCATTGAGTGAACCTCTGTGAGGGCACCTTCTGCTGTCTGTACTGCTGAAACGCCATCCTCTGCATTTGTTGAAGCTCTGTCAAGTCCCTTGATCTGTTTTCTCATCTTCTCAGAAATTGTAAGTCCTGCTGCATCATCTGCTGCGCGATTGATTCTGTAACCTGATGAAAGCTTCTCTGTGCTCTTTGACTGTGCGCTTGTTGTTACGTTAAGCATTCTGTTGGCATTTGCTGCCTGCATGTTGTGTTGTACTACCATAATATAATCCTCCTTGTCCCATATTCATGGGTTATTATGTTTGACCTCTGGAAATCCTTTTCCCGAGGGTTTTGCAGCTGCTTTGTGTTTATTTTTATTTAAGCAGTTGCGGTTTTCTATAACAAGCGGCTTCCCGGGTGTGGCTTGTGCCACAGCCGCCTATTAACTTGTTTGCCTATGCTTTCTTATCTGCTTTAGCCGGCTTTGCCTTTTTCTGTCTCTCATTCCAGATAATCTTCTTGATTTCATGCTGTGCTTCCTCTGAAATCTTTGGCTCCGGATAATATGTATCCTTTCTCTTCTCAGGATTCGGGTCGTTGTTTGACCTAGAGATGTTCATCTCTCTTGGAGCATCTATCATGAGACGTCCGTTCTTTCCGCTTCCTCCGGCATAGACCACTCTGATGTTGTCTCCGATGTTTACATATTCTCCTTCTCTGAGCGTTAATTTAAGCATTATGTATACCTCCGTGCACTTGATTTAAGCTATTTCCATGCTTATGTGAAATGTAACAATTCTCTAAGAAATGTTGCATTTTTCGTCTAAGAACAAGGATTTCTGTGGGAAGTGGTCGTCAAAAAAGGCAGATACAACCAATAAAGGGCAAATATAATTTTTAAATAAGTTGCAATTGGGTGTAAAGTATTAGAATTGATGTCCGATATAGTAACTGTAAGATAAAAAATGCAACATTTCTTAGAGAAATGTTGCATTTTTCATTACTATATTTTTAAATTTGAAAGTGAGGCTATAATCGTATAATTTCAATTATTTTGCACTACGATTGTTTTTCACACACTTAGCTGTAAACGTTTAAAAGTTTCCTTTTCTTCAGGAATTGACAATATTCCTCCTTTTTTTTCTATGCACAGGCTTGCTACTGCATTTCCATACCTTGCAAATTTTTTTAATTCTTCCATAGAACAATCTTCAGGGTTAAGTTTGCTTTTTACAAATTGAGACATAAATCCGCCCCAAAATGAATCTCCTGCCCCTGTAGTGTCTACTACCTGACTTGAAAAACCACTTACCTTTTGATGATCCTTCCTATTACATATTAACACCCCTTCTTTTCCGAGTGTCACTGCAACTATTTTTATTCCATGGTCTAATAAATAGTTTGCTGCTTCATCCGGATTTTCGTATGGCGTAAGTAAAGCAGTTTCTTCATCAGACAATTTAATCATATCTGCAAACGGAAGCATTGAACGCATACGTTCTATAGCAGTCTTCTCATTATTCCAAAGAGGCGCCCTGTAGTTGGGGTCATATGATATAACTGCACCTGCATTTTTTGCACATTTCACTGCCTGGAATGTAGTGGAACGTGCAGGTTCATCAGTAAGAGAGAGTGAACCCACATGAAAAACTTTTGTATTCTGTAAAATTTGAGTATCGACTTCCTTGTACCCTATCATTGTATCTGCTCCGGGTTTCCTTGCAAATGCAAATGATCTTTCTCCATCTTTTGTAAGATTTACAAATGCAAGTGTAGTAAATACATTATCATCCAATATAATTCCATCGCTATTAATATTTTGATTTTCAACAGCTTCTATTAAAAATTTACCATGCATGTCGTTTCCAACCTTGCCTATAAAGGCTGTTCTCAATCCTGCTTTAGCAGCTGCAGTAAGCATATTTACCGGTGCCCCTCCCGGATTACGTTCATAAAGACACATGCCGGTTTCTGAAACTCCTGCCGGTGTAAAATCAATTAATAATTCTCCCATCGCAACTATATCATATTCTTTTTCCATCCATGTCTCTCCCATTCGCAATTATTTTCCGGAAATGCTTAAATTATAGAATTCAACATTCGAATCCTGAGCAATTATACCAGTTTCAAATTCCGGTTTGGCATATATTCTATATGTGAACGCTATCTGTTCATCAATAAATGCCTCTATCATGTCATGATCCACAATAATCTTTACGTCTATTGCCTTTCCGTCTTCAATTTGCATTGTTTTCTCACAGACACGCACCCCATCCGGCCCAGGCTCGGTTGCCGGCGGAACCGCCTGACACGACTGTACCCAAAATGGATCCACTCCCATCGGAAGATTTAAAAATGAGACCCTTTGCATTGCTTTATCAAATTCAAGAAATAAACATCCACTTGCCTCTTTATCAGACTTTAAAAGAATACCAAACGTATCATATGTTTCTCTTGGTACTATTTTGCATGTCAGCATATAGCTTTCTTCCGTATGTCTCAAAAATCCATATGAACAGCTTTCCAACGCATTCAATGTTATAGTTTTTTCACCATAATCTTTTGCATTTCCAAGAACTGATATATATTTCCAATTAACAGCTTTATCAAAAATATGCTCATATTCACATGGTAACTTTACATTTAACTCTCCATTTTCGGTTGGCACCACTTCATGTGGAATACAAAATGTTCCACCCCAATACCATTCACCTTTGTCACTCTGCTCTGCACGATCATGCGCCCATCCAAAATAAAAACGTCTTCCATCATCATTTTGCATTGACTTAGCAGCATAAAAGCGTCTTCCACCAATACCATCCTTTTTAGGTTTTCTCCATGGACCAAAAGGAGACTCTGATACACGGTATATTGTATTTACAAACTCTGAAAATCTTGAGTAAGACAAATACCAGTGACCTCCCATCTTGTACATTTCCGGACATTCCGGACAATTTGTATGCCCTGGTGAATATATTGGTCCATAATACGTCCAATCCTTTAAATTCTTTGAACGGTACAGCACTATACAGCCCCTTCGTGTAACCGGCATATCAAGTCTTCTCGCTGAAATCAAAATCCAATAATTTTCATCTTCTTCATTATAAAAAACATACGGATCTCTCCAATCAAGTTTTTCATAAAGCTCTGTCATCGGAGTAATAACCGGATTTGCGATATCTTTTGTCCACGTTATTCCATCATCGCTTGTTGCGTGACATATGGTCTGCTGAAACTCCGCTGTTAGACAATATCCTGTATAAAATGCATGATATTGTCCTTCACCATATATTACTGAACCGGTCCACACTCCCGAAGCATCCGGTTCATCTCCTTCTCCCGGATATAATGCCGTCGGAAGCTCCTGCCAATGCACTAAGTCATCCGATATACTATGGCTCCAGGTTGTACGCAGTCTCTCCGGATAGACGGTCGTTCCTGGTGGAGATGTAAGTGAAAAAATATGATATTTTCCTTCGTGGTAAAACGGAATTGCATCTCCCGTAGAATCCGCGAAAGACATTTTACGAAAAATTTCCATTTGCTTATCTTTCTCTGTATCGTAAAAAACGAACAGATTTCCTTTCCAATTTATTTTGCAGCCCTTACCTTATTTTTTAACAACGCTATTTTATCCTTCTGACAATCCAGCAGAACTGCACATGCAATAATCAGACCCTTAATGATTAGCTGCCAATAAGATGAAACTCCTATCAGATTTAATCCATTGGAAATAATTCCAATTACCATCGCACCAAATACAGTTCCACTTATCCGGCCCTTTCCTCCGGTCATTGATGTTCCACCAAGTACACATGCGGCAATTGCATCCAATTCATATCCACTTCCTACTGATGGCTGTCCTGAATACATTCTTGAGCAAAGAACAAGTCCTGCGAAGGCTGCAAGCGCACCCGAAAGCGTAAATACAATAATTTCTATTTTTTTAATAGGAACGCCAGATAATCTTGCAGCTTCCCTGTTTCCTCCAATTGCATATACATAAGTTCCAAATTTAGTTTTGCTTAAAAGGAAACTGAATATTGCAATCAAAATTACCATATATACTACCGGAAGCGGAATTACATTAAACAAATATCCTGTACCTATAGCTATAAACATCTTATCTGTAATACGTGTAGACTGTCCACCTGTATACACATATGCAATACCACTTGCAATATTCATCATTGCCATTGTAATAATAAATGCAGGTACCTTAAAATGAGATACTATAAATCCACTGATAAATCCAGCAAGAGTTCCTACTGCCAATCCAATAATTATTGCTACTATAAGTGGCATTCCCTGATTTACAGTAAGTCCAACCGTAAGGGTTCCCGACATCGCAACAATTGAACCAACCGACAAATCAATGTGTCCCAGTATAATTACGAGTGTCATTCCCAGTGCGATATATGTATTTATTGAAATTTGTCTTAAAACAGAAATTATATTATTGGTTGTAAGGAATTTATCCGTTGCAATTGACACTATTACGCACATAATAATCAATACTGCAATAATTCCTATATTGCCTTTTATAATTGAAGTGAATGGATTTCTTTTTCCAAATGCATTTACTTCTCTTTTCTTCTCACTCATATTACTCTACGCCTCCTGCAGCATACTTCATAATTTCTTCCTGATTCATCTGGTCTTTTCCGAGCTTTCCAACAAGCTTGCCTGCTCTTATAACACAAACGTTATCACACATGTTGATAATCTCCGGCAATTCACTTGAAACCATAATAATTGCAATGCCTTCCTTTGCCAGTTCATTTATTACTGTATATATTTCATACTTGGCATTTACATCTACACCTCTTGTAGGCTCATCCAGAATCAAGACGTCCGGCTTTGTTGCAAGCCATTTTCCAAGTACAACCTTCTGTTGATTTCCACCCGAAAGACTACCTGCTTCAATCTCCGGAGAAGCTGCTTTAATCCTAAGTCTTTTACTATAATGTTCAATAATCGAATCACGCTTTTTTTCACTGATAGCAATTCCATTCATACAAAAACGCAGACTCGATAAAGTTAAATTGAATGCAACGCTGTTTCCCAGTACAAGCCCCTGTTTTTTTCTGTCCTCAGGAACCAATGCGATTCCTGATTTAATTGCCTGCATAGGATTTTTAAAATGCACTTCATCTCCATTCAGGAAAATCTGACCGGCATCATATGGTCTTGCTCCGAAAACAGCTTCCATAATCTCACTTCTTCCAGCGCCTACCAGCCCTGCAAATCCAAGTATCTCGCCTTTATGCACCGAAAAGCTGATATCTTCGAATGTTCCCTGGTGTGATAGATTTTTTACTTCAAGTGCAATTGGAGCATGTTCCACATCGCAATAATCTCTTACATAGAAATTATCAAGATCTCTTCCAACCATCATTGCTACCAATTCATTCGCATTCGTCTCGACAGTTTTTTTGGTTCCTACATATGTTCCGTCTCTGATAACAGTAATTCGATCTGATATTCGGAATAACTCTTCCATTCTATGAGAAATATAAATAATACTTACTTTTTTCTTCCTTAGATTCTCAATAATTCCAAATAGCTGCTCCACCTCTTCATTTGAAAGAGATGATGTAGGTTCATCCATAACAATTATTTTTCCGTTAAATGATACAGCTTTTACAATCTCTACCATTTGTTGTTGTGCGATAGTCAGCTTCTCAACTACTGTTTCAGCTTTTATATTGACCCCCAGGGCAGAGATCATATCTGCTGCCCTGCGGTTCATCTCCGCTTCATCCAAGGTTCCAAGTCTAGTTCTAATTTCTCTTCCCAAAAACAGATTTTGTGCAACTGTAAGGTAAGGCACCAATACTATTTCCTGGTGTATAATACCTATACCATTTGCTCTTGCTGCTGGGACTCCATCAATTTTTACTTCTTTTCCATTAACTTTTATCAATCCACAATCCGGCTGATAAATTCCGCCAAGCACTTTAATTAATGTTGACTTTCCTGCTCCATTCTCACCAAGCAGTGCATGTACTTCGCCCAGTTCCAAAGAAAAGTCAATTCCATTTAAAGCATAAATACCTGCAAAGCTTTTCTTTATCCCTGTCATTTCTAATACTGTCTGTCCCATAATAACTCTCCCTTATTATTGCCATTCTTTAAGAGTTTTCTCAGCCTCATCCTTAGACACTAAATGCGAATCGAGATATACCTTTTTCTCATCAATTTTAGTATCTCCATTAACATACTTTACAGCTTCCTTAAAAGAATAATCTGCAATCTGTACAGGTACCTGACATGCAACAGCTGTAAATTCATCATCCAGTAATGCCTGTTTTCCATCCGGTGAGGCATCAATACTATATACACCAATTTTGCCTGTTTTATTTGCTGCTTTAATAGCAGCTGCAGCACCAAGTGCAGATGGATCATTGATACAGAAAAATGCATCCATATCAGGAGATGCTGTAATAATGTCTTCTGCCAGCTCCATTGATTTGTCTAAGGCTGCTCCGCCATCCTGCTGTGCTACTATCTTAAACTTATCTTTGCTGTCTCCAAGTCCATCAAGAAATCCATTTACACGATCAACACAGCTTTCATTTGAAGGGAAATCCAAAATTGCAATATTTCCTCCATCCGGATGATCCTTAACCATCTGTTCTCCAACAAGCTGTCCTGCCATATACGCATTAGTTCCAACATATTGTGTTACAAAGCTCTCAAGGTCATCATCAATAACTGCAGTGTCTACATTAAATATAGGAATACCAGCTTCGCTTATTTCTGCCAGTCCTGATGTTATTCCTGCTGAATCAACAGGAATAACAAATACTGCATCATATCCATTATTTGCTACATCTGACAACTGGCTAAGCTGCTTATTCAAATCATAGTCAGGATCTAAACATGTATATGATATTCCATCTTTGTCACACAGTTCTTTTAGCTTTGAATCAATTGAGCTTTGAAATGTATTGTTTAAGGTATTAGTACAAAATGCAAACGACAACCCATCATTTGTATTCTTTCCAGAATCTGTACTATTCTTTGATGACTTACTATCGCCACATCCTACCGTAATACCTGCTGTCATGCATAAGCATAAACCCAACGCTAATAATTTTTTTATTTTTGCCATAGTTTTTTCCTCCACTTTTTAAATTTACGTAAATTTATTTATTTTTATTTGTTTCTGTGATTACATGATATATTTCGCTCTATTATTTGTCAATATTTTTACGTAAAATCTTGTTTAATTCGTCGTTTTCAACAATTATGCGATTGTGTTTTGCGCAAATTAACATTTCAAGAGCATTTTTTACGTAAATTTTTAGCAATTAAAAAAAGAATACCAAAATGATATTCTTTTTCTTCGCATATATTTCTTTTTAGATATTTAATTTTATTTGGCATTATTTAATTTCTTCAGGCATTCCCTCATGAAAAATATCCTTCCATGCCCTTCCTAGCTGCTTAGCATCCACAACATACGGCTGCACTCCAACATATTTCGGCACATCATTACTTAATAAAGATTTCGCTACCACATGCGCAGCTGTTCTTCCCTGCTCATAAGGTCTTTGAGTACTTAATCCCTTTACAATACCACTTTCCATAAATTGTGCAATTTTATAATCTAAATCAGTTGTAAATATAGCGATGTCTTCTCTATGCATCTCTTTCAACGCCTTAATTGCCAACAGCGCCGGTCTATCCCAGCTTACATACAAGACTTTAATTTGTGGATTCTCAGTAATCATATCTTTACAAACCTGATATGCATTTTCAATTTCTCCAAAACCTCTTATTGCCTTAATATCTATATTTTTGTATTGTTCTGAAATAATTTTTTCCACTGCCTCATCTCTGGCACGCGTACCATAAAAGACCGCTCCATGTATGATAAATCCGGCTTCCACGTGTTTTCCTTTACAGTACTCCCCCATCATTCTGCCAACATTAACTCCATTTTCAATCTCATTAACAGACACACAGCAAACATAACTATTTTTTTCCATATTCTCAGGGACATTACTCAGGAAAACAAGCTTTGACACCTTTGCCAATTCACGGAATTGTTCTTTTGTTTCTTTATCATCAGCCGGAATTGCAATTACAGCATCCGGTTTCTGTAAACGAATACCTTCAAGCTGTGCATTTTGCAAAGATGCATCAAAATGTGCATCTGTTACTGATATAATATCAATTCCGTATTGTTCCAACTCATCGCGGATTCCCTTTTCGTGTAATTCCGCCCATGATGTTCCTGTATAATGAAACGAAATTGCCACACGGAAATTTCCAGCACGCAAACGGCTCTTTTCCTCTTTTGTTATGACTATTGATTCCGGTGTAGCTGCTTCTTCTCCAAAAGGTCCATTATCCAACATTCTTGTGGATTTTCTTATTATCAACTCTACATCGGCATAATAATCCTGTTCAATCACATGTCCTGTATTTATCTTTTCAAAAAGCATATTTACTGCTCGTCTGCTCAGCCCTTCAACATCTCTCTTTAAAATCGTCAATGGTGGATACGTTAACTCCGACCATCCCTCATCACCAAATCCAACAACCGATATCTCTTCAGGACATTCAATACCTCTATCCCTCATAGTTTTCATAAGATATAAAGTAATTCTATTTCCTCCTGCCATAATTGCAGTTGGCATATATCGTCTCATCGCTTTTTGTATTTCCAAAATACAGTTATCAGCTCCGGATTCGATATTAATGTCTGAAATATTTGCATCATTTGTATTGATTCCATGTTCTTCTAATGCAAGTAGAAAGCCTCGTGTTCTTTCATCTCTCGTCGTACTCTTCAAGCTTTCTCTTAAAAACAAAATATTCTTATGACCACATTCTAACAGATAATCAGTTCCCTTGAAAATGGCTTCTCTATCTCGAAATTCAACAGCGTCTATACCATCTCCCAAAATATTTCTTTCCATGCAGACAAATGGAATTCCAGATTCAATCAGCTTTTTATAATCTGCCGCAACATCACTGACTGGTACATGTATAATACCTGCTGTTTTTTTATTCTGTATCAGTCCCTCCAGTACCTGAGCCTCTTCTTTAATATCATTATCCGTAATTGCAATATAAAACTGATAACCCTGAATGCTGACATATTTTTTTAAATATCCCACCATATCACGATAAATCGTACTTTCAACATTTGGAATAACTGCAACTATTTCCGACTGCCTTCCAACCTTGAGTCGTCTTTCTTTTTCTTCTATTTTTTTATGATATCCGGTTTCTATAATAATATTTTCTATTTTTTTAACAAGGTCCGGACTCACATATCTTGTTCTGTTTATAACATGCGAAACGGTTGCGATTGAAACCCCTGCCATATCAGCTATATCTTTTATAGTAACCTTTTTTGCCATAATGATATTCCCTCTTCTTTTAAAATTTATATCGTATAATTGTTATATACATTCCCTTATATTCCCATAGTTCTATTGCATTTGATAATGTCCTGACTTTACTATAAGAATCATTTTACACCATATCTACTGTATTTAGTAGTCCAACTTCATACAGATTTTTATAATTTTTATAAATTCATTGCTTATAATACAGAAAAAGGGGCTGTAAAATAAGTCCCTAATATAAGAAACGCCAATTCCGGCAAATG
>OHFG01000320.1_pt1 | contig 42154 bp, 35 predicted proteins | sample 1567411 | NCBI WGS metagenome assembly OHFG01 (sample SAMEA3879563, study PRJEB24766) | human gut metagenome | biome: human-associated habitat; feature: feces | place: USA | collected 1985/1987
TTCAGCATTACCGGACGCGATTGGATTATTGAAGCGTTTAATTAGGTTTTAGTATGAGATCATGGAAGCGAATGCGCCGCAGGCCGTTTGCATCCAGCAGCTTCGGAAATTGCTCCGTCACATAATGCGGCTTGATGAGGTCTCCCATCTCGTTGATGCAGACATAACCGGCGAACTGCTTATGGTATGACCGACCGCATAATCGGCGGTTATTTTCCTGCTCTTTCTTCAAGACAAGCAGACGTTCCTTCACGAACGGAACCAGCGGGAGTGTCCGCAGGCTCGATTTGGTCTTTGTCGTGTCTGCCGCGACGAGCTGGACTTTCCCATCCAGAGTCACAGATGTTACGGTGTGACAGATCGTGATGGAGTCATTTTCAAAGTCAATGGCATCCCACTTCAGGCCAAGAGCCTCACTCCGGCGCAGTCCATAAAATGCACCGAACAGAATCGGGAATTCCAGCTTGGTTCCTTTGGAGACCTCGAAGAGCTTGTTTTCCTGCTTGATCCCTGCTCTCTCGTGTTCGGATCATGCACGCAGCCGCTGACGCGGCTCGCGGGGGGCGTTTTGTCTGCTGTGCCGGAAAATTGCGAGGTTCTCACCTCCCTGTAAAAACATTGGGGCTGCAGCGATTTTGTTTCGCTGCAGCCCCGTTATCCGGCATGGACAAACCTGGCCTGAGAGAAGCAGGTCTGTATGCTTATGCCTTTTCTGCGAGAGACTTTCTGTATTTTTCGCTTTCCCAGTTGGCGATGAAGCGCTTTGCCGCTTCTCCCATTGTGGACACGGTATAGCCGTTTTCGCGGATCGTATCCATGATGAACGTGACCGCCGTCAGCGTCTCCGCGACGACCTGTGCGTTTTTCTCCTTCATCCGCAGCAGGACTCTGCCGGTCCTGAACTCGACGGAGGCCTCGCCCTCTGCCAGCTCCGGCTTGTTTTCAAACAGCGTGCCGATCAGGAAGACCATCTGATCCGGGTACAGCGGAGACTCGATCAGCGTCCGGTAATCATACCGGCCGCTCTGCAGCGCCTCCGTCAGGGCCGGTGCGTCGACCTCGTAAAGTCCGTCTGCGATGGGCTTTACCGCGACCTTCGGGAAGGAATCTCCTGCCTTGCCGAACTGGGCGGCCAGCCGGCCGTTCGCGTCGGCGTTGATGCGGAGGCATTCGTCCGCGCTGTCGGAGTGGACGATGATCCCGTGGTTCTGCATCAGGATCACAGCTGGGACGCGGCCCGTCGCGTGCTCCACACGCGCAAGCTCACGGCGGATGGCGAACGTCAGATTTGCGCCGGGATCCGTATACGGCACCCAGCCCCAGCTGTAATCCGCACCGGCGAACGCCTTTTCCGCGATCTCGCGGCAGGCGGTCGAGCAGCAGGCGAAGTTCGCGTAGACGCTGTGCGTGTGGCAGACAAATTTGCGCAGGATCGAATGGAAGCCTGCCTCCACGGACGGACGCAGCGTGGGCAGGCCCTCGATCTGCTTCGTGTTTTCCCTGGCAAAGGCCGAGCCCTGCTTCTCCACGTCTGCAAGCTGCTCCGACTCATTGCCGTAGTAGAACCGGCGCAACGCCTCGTAGTCCAGCACCGCGTAGGCCGTCTCCGGCGTGATATCCGACAGGCAGTAGCCGGAGGCCTTGATGCCCATCAGTCCGCCTGCAAGCTTCGCGGACGTGTTGCCGCCGCCGCCCTGCACATAGTCGTTCCGTGCGCCCGCGCACTGCGACATACGGGAAAACGCCTCCAGATCCGCCGCATTCTCTTTGATAAAGGAATTCATATCGTACCTCCCTGTTATGGCTGCGGCCCGGCAAACTGCCGGGCCGCGCTGTGTTTCCTGCTTTTTCTCAGCCCATGGGCTGCGCGATGGTCGTCATGATCCCCAGCGCGCGCTGTCTGGCATCGGCGCGGGAATACTGCACGGCGACCGGCTGCGTCGATTCGACGACAGCGGCATACGGCGTATCCATCGGTACACCGGAGCCGTCCGCGGTTCTGGCCTCATCCATGCGGATGTGGACATTCCGGCGGGCCGGGCAGCGCTGCGGTGCAAGCTGCATGGGCTCGCGGTCTTCAAAATAGAGCGTGATGGTCAGCCCGGCGTCCTGATCGTTCGTGTTGAGCACACAGATGGCCTCGTGGCTCTTGATGGGACCCTCGATGCTTTCCGACGGATAGTACATATCCGAGATCAGCCAGCGGCTGTAAGTCGTTTCCTGCATAGTATCTCCTTATTTCGATTTGCTGTTGGCTTTTTTACGGAGCACATCGACAATGACGGCGATGACAATGATGCTGCCGGTGACCATACGCTGCGGACCGGTCGGGATCAGCAGCAGGTTCATGCCGTTGGCAATGACACCGATGAGCATCGTGCCGATGACCGTGCCGATCAGGCTGCCCTCGCCGCCGCTCATGGACGTACCGCCGATGACGACAGCCGCGATCGCGTTCATTTCATAGCCCTCGGCATTCGTCGGGACTGCCGAGTCCAGACGGGACGTCAGCAGCAGTGCCGCGATGCCGCAGCAGAAGCCGGAGAACGTGTACACGATCAGCTTGATGGCCTTGACGTTGATGCCGGAGAGTCTGGCGCACGACTCGTTGCCGCCGACTGCGTAGACATACCGGCCGATGCGGGTGAAATGCAGCACATAGTAGGCCAGGACAAACAGCGCGATCATGATCAGCAGCGCAACGAGCGGAATGCCGCGGACGCGCCCGGAGATCGCGAGGAAGCCTGCGGGCAGCGTATAGATCGGCTGACCGGCTGTGACCGTGTAGGACATACCGCGTGCAAGCTCCATCATGCCGAGCGTCACGATAAACGGCGGCAGGTCAAGCCCGGAGATCAGCACGCCGTTGATGAGGCCGAGCAGGCTGGCGCTCAGAACCGCGATGATAATGGCCGGAGCGACGGGGATGTTCCAGTTCTTCATCATGATGGCGACAAACATACCGGTCAGCGCGGTGATCGAGCCGACGGACAGGTCAATGCCGCCGATCAGGATGACGAAGGTCATGCCGATGGCAATGGTGAAGTTGATGGAGATCTGCTGCAGGATATTCAGCAGGTTGGTCTGCTTCAAAAAGGCCGGGGATGCGATAGCCATAATGACGCACAGAACCAGGAAGGCAAGCAAAATGCCGAGAATATTCAGAGATTTGATACTGCTTTTGAGAGAACGTTTCATCTTTATAGTGTCCTTTCCTGCATCAGACAGCGGCGCTGCCGCCCGTAGCCAGATACATCAGTGATTCCTGCGTGAACTGTCCCTTGCGCTCCTCGCCGGTGATGGCGCCGCGGCACATGACGACGATCCGGTCACAGATGCCCATGAGCTCCGTCATTTCCGAGGAGATCACGATCACGCATTTGCCTGCTGCGGCGATCTCGTTAATAATATTGTATACCTCGACCTTCGCGCCGATGTCGATGCCGCGCGTCGGCTCGTCGAGGAACAGGACCTTCGCGTCCGACATCAGCCACTTGGCCAGAACGATCTTCTGCTGGTTGCCGCCGGAAAGATTGACGACCTTCTGCCGCAGGGACGGCGTTTTGATATGCATCTTTTCCACGTAGTCCTGGCAGCTCTTCTGTTCCCTGCGGAGGTTCAGCTTTCCGCTGCGCACAAAGTCGCGCAGCGCGGCGATGGAGATATTTTCCTTGCAGTCGCGGCAGAGGATCAGGCCCTCTGTCTTGCGGTCCTCGGTGACAAAGCCGATGCCCGCGTTGATGGCGTCAAGCGGCTTGCGGATCACGGCCTCCTTGCCGTCGATGAACACGCGGCCTGCATCCTTCGGGTCGATACCGAAGATGGCCCGTGCCGTCTCCGTCCGGCCTGCGCCGACCAGACCGCAGATGCCGACGACCTCGCCCTTGCGGGCCTCGAAGCTGATATCGTTCAGGATGCCCTCGCGGCTGATCCCCTCCACACGGAAGCCGACCTCGCCGATGGGACAGTCGCGCTTGGGGAACTGCTCCTTCAGATCGTGTCCGACCATGCCGCGGATAAGATCGTCGATGGTGATATCGCTGACGTTCACGGTCGTGATCGTCCTGCCGTCGCGCATGATGGTGGCGCGGTCCGCAATCTCTATCGTTTCTTCCAGACGGTGCGAAATGTAAATGACGGCCACGCCCTCGGACTTCAGCTTTGCGATGGTCTTGAAGAGCTTTGCGGTTTCTTTATCGGTCAAAGGCGCGGATGGCTCGTCCATGACGATGACCTTGGCCTGATGATTCAATGCCTTTGCGATCTCGACCATCTGCTGCTGCGCAATGCCGAGACTGCTGATCCTGCTTCTGACGTTGATATCCACCTCCAGCGAATCGATAATGGTCTGCGCGTCGCTGTAGACGCGCTTCCAGTCGATGCACGCGGGGTTTTTCATCGGAAGCGAGCTGAGGAAGATGTTTTCCGCAACGCTCAGCTGCGGAACAAGATTGAGCTCCTGATAGATGATGCTGACGCCAAGCTCCTGCGCCTGTCTCGGCGAGTTGATCTGGACGGGCTGGCCGTCGAAGATGATCTCGCCGGCATCCTTCTTATATGCGCCGGACAGAATTTTCATAAGCGTGGATTTCCCTGCGCCGTTTTCGCCCAGCAGCGCGTGGACCTCGCCGCGCTCAATGCTGAGGCTGACGTTGTCGAGCGCCAGAACGCCCGGGAACCGCTTTGAGATGTCCCGCATTTTCAGTATTTCAGACAATTGGCATTCTCCTATCACACGATGGCGGAAATTTCGATTCAGCGGGGATATGCAGCGCATATCCCCGCTGGAGTATCAGAGTGAGCGATGCGGATTATTCAAAGGTTGCCAGATACGCGTCGACATTGTCCTTGGTGATGACTTCCGTCTCGATCGTGAAGAACTTGTCAACAGTTTCGCCCTTGAGGATCTTGTCGATCATGTTGACGCACTCCTCGCCGGTCTTCAGACCGCCGATGGACAGCGTGCACATCAGGTCGCCGGACTTGACAGCTTCCGCCGCGTTGGGGTTGCCGTCGAAGGAGAAGACGAGCTGCTTGCCGTTGGCCTGCTTGACAGCCTGCACAGCGCCGAGGCTCATTTCGTCGCAGAGGCCGAAGAAGGCGTCGATGTCAACGGACTGCATCATGTTGGCAGCTGCGTTCATGCCCTTTTCACGCTCCCAGTCGCCGCTCTGAGACGCGACAACATGGATGTTGGGGTACTTCTCGGCGACGCGGTCGGAGAAGCCGCCCATACGGGCCGTGGTGTGCTCGGAGGGCAGACCCTCGATGATGGCGACATTGGTTTCGGCGCCGTTCACGACCTCGGCCATGTAATCGGCGACCTTTGCGCCGCCCTCACGCTGGTCATAGGTGACATAGCAGTCGACCTTGCCGTCGGCCAGCTCGTCCTGAACGTTGAACATGACGACGGGGATCCCGGCCTCGTTGGCCTTCTTGACAGCGGTGACGATGGCGTCGGTGTTGATGGCACAGATGATGATGCCGTCAACGCCGCGGGCGATCATGTCCTCAACCAGCTGGACCTGAGAAGCATAGTCGCTCTCGGAGTCGGGTGCGGAGACGAGCAGCTCATAGCCCAGAGCCTCTGCCTGCGGCTTCGCGCCGTTGATGCAGGATGCATAGTACGGAGAGATCATGGCAGGGGGAAGGAATGCGATGGTTTTCTTTTCAGTGGATTCCGTGTTAGTCTCCGCGTTGTCCGCGGGCGCCGTGGTGGAGTCTGTCTTGGTGGTGCCTGCACACGCGGCCATAAGGAAGACCATGCACAGCGCAAGCATCAATGCGAGAACCTTTTTCATTTGTTTTTCCTCCTGATTTTATTAAATGCACAGCCTCTGGCTGCTCATTACGGTGTGTTTTCGCCTCGGGGTGTTTTTATTCTAGCACGCCAAAACCCGTCGAAACTAGTAAAATGCGTTTTAAAGCTGGGCAATTCGTTTTTTATCACGTACAAAATCAAGTGCAAATTTTGTCTATATTGCCCAAATACTTACGTTGCTTTACTGGATCAGGCAGCGGGTCGTGCCGGTCGTCAGCAGCTCGTCGAACTGCTGCAGCAGCAGCTCCGGCGCCTTGATGTACGAATTGATCGTGTCGCCGCCGCGATGGTTCGTCAGCGTGATATTGTCGAGCGTGAGCAGCTTGTAGTCCTTCGGCAGCGGCTCCATCGGGAACACATCGACCGCCGCGCCCATGATCCAGTGCTCCTTCAGCGCGGTATACAGCGCCTCCATATCGACCAGCACGGCGCGCGCCGTATTGACGAGCACTGCGGTGGGCTTCATCTCGCGCAGCTCCTGCTCGCCGATGATCGGCGGGTCGCCCGCGCCGATGCGCCCGTGCAGGGTAACAAAATCGCTGCGGCGCAGAAGCTCCTCCTTGCTGACCGGCTCGCAGCCGGCTGCTGTGACGGCCTCTGCCGGGACAAACGGGTCGCTGACCAGGATCTTCGCGCCGAAGACCTGCAGCCGCTCGGCGACCAGACGGCCGATGGTGCCGAAGCCGATGATGCCGACGTTTGAGCCGCGCAGCTCCGGAATGGCTGCGGAATCCGGGTATTTCTCGATCCATGTGCCGCTGCGCAGACCGCGGTCGGCGCGCGCGATATTTCTCGATTCCGCGATCATCAGGCCGATGGCGTATTCCGCGACGGCGATGGCGTTGTGCGCCGGGCAGTGGATCACGCTGACGCCGTGCTCGTGTGCGGCCTTCAGGTCGATATTTTCCACGCCTCCGCGTGCCGAGAGGATGTAGCGGAGCTTCGGCGCGGCCTCAAACACCTCGCGCGGGATGGTAAACAGATGGCTGAGAATGACCTCCGCGTCCTTCAGACGCTCCAGCTCCTCCTGCGTGGGCAGGAACGCGCGGGAACCGCCCGTCTCCATCCTGCGCACGACATTGCGGAGCTCGTCGCGCTTTTTCGTCACGTCCCAGTCAAACGAATCATACGCCGTGACCCACGATGCGGACCGGATCGTCTCATCGAAGACCGAGGCCGGGAGAAGAAGATCTCCAACTGCAACTGCTTTCATAATGCTCTGCTCCCCTTTCTGTTCAGCCAGTCGAAAGACCGCCGTTGACATTGATTTTTGCACCCGTGATATATCCGCCCTTGTCCGAGGCAAGGAACACGGCAAGCTCTGCGATATCCGCCGTGTCGCCGAAGCGTCCGAGCGGCGTGGACTGCAGCCATTGCGCCCGGCGTTCCGGCGTCGCGTAGGCGAGCATTTCCGTGTCGATGCGTCCGGGCAGGATCGCGTTGACGGTGATACCGTCCGGCCCCAGCTCCTTTGCAAGGCAATAGGTCAGCCCGAGCAGCGCCGCCTTGGACGCGCCGTAGTGTACGCCGTGCGCGGTGCCGTTGAGCGCCGCCTGCGACGAGAGGTTGATGATGCGTCCGTTTTTGCCGCTTTTTTTGAGATACGGTGCCGCTGCGCGGCAGGCATAAAACGCGCCGTCCAGATTGATGCGCATGACGCGCGACCAGTCCTCATCGGTAATATCCTCGATCAGCGCCTGCGGGAACACGCCCGCGCAGTTCACCAGAATGTCGATGCCGCCCAGCGCCTGCGCGGCCTGCGTCGCAAACCGGTCAACATCGGCGGAAACGGAGACATCCGCCTGTACCGCGATGCAGCTGCGCCCCATCGCGGTGATCTCTTCCCGGAGCTGCTCCGCCTCTACGGTGCTTTTCCGGTATGCCAGCGCGACGTCCGCGCCGTTTTCTGCCAGCAGCAGGCAGATCTCCCGGCCGATGCCTCTGGAGCCGCCTGTTACAACTGCTTTGCGTCCTTCCAATAGCTGCATATCTCAGTTTCCTCCTGCCTGATGAAAGCTTGGGAAATCCGGCTTGAGGTGCCGGTACGTGCTGCGGAACAGCTCGAATTTTTCCTGATAGACCGGGATCCATGCCGCAACCGGATCGACCGTCTCGCGGATGCGTACCAGATTGGCCGCCGCCTCCCGGATGGAGGCGAATTCACCCTCCGCGCAGCTCAGCACGGCAAGCATACCGCCCGGCGCACCGTGGCAGGACGTCGGAATTTCGATCGGCATTCCCACGACGGACGCTTTGATCTGCATCCAGATCCGGCTGTTGACCGAGCCGCCCACCGCGCGCAGCGTCCGCAGCTGTGCGCCGCTGGCTCTGGCCTCGGTGATGTTGTCCATGAGTGCGAAGGCCGCGCCCTCCTCGGCAGCTCTGATGATCTCCGCCTGCGTCGTCGCGCAGGTGATCCCCGCAAGCACGCCCTTTGCGTTCGTATCCCAGATCGGGGCGCGTTCGCCTGCCAGATACGGCAGGAAGATCAGCGGACTCGGCTCCGGGCACTGCGCAAGGATCTGCGCGTCGAGCTTTTTATAAATGGCCGGATCTGCCCGGTCGCAGAACGTGTCGCGGTACCATTTGAGAACGCCGCCGGTCGTGCTCATGCAGCCGAGCAGCAGGTGCTGCTCCGGGACGACGCTGTACATATACGTCAGATTCGGCGAGGTATGCGGCCTGTCGGAGCCGACGAGCAGCACGGACGAGGTACCGGACATTTCGACCGCGACGCCGTCAGCGGTCACTCCGCCCTCAAGCGCTGCGGCAGCTCCGTCCACGGAGCCTGCCAGAACCTCGGTCCCGGCCCGCAGGCCGGTCTGCGCCGCAGCCTCCTGCGTGACGGTTCCGATCACGTCGACCGGCTGGCTGACCGGCGGGAACAGCTCTGCCGGTACGCCGTAGGGCTGCAGCAGCTCGCTGCTCCAGCAGCGGTGCAGGACGTCATAGCACTGCGTAATACTCGCGTGCGTGGCGTCGAGCGTGAAGCTTCCGGTGAGCCGGAGGTTCAGATAGCCGTTTGCCTGCAGGATCCATCTTGTTTTTTCATAAAGCGCGGGCTGGTTCTGCTTGAACCAGAGAAGCTCACTGTAGACGTAGAACGGATCGGCCTTGTTGCCGGTGATCCGGTAGACTGTCCCGTCGCCGATCCTGCGCCCCATGTCGATGCACTGCGCGTCCGAGCGGCGGTCCATCCAGATCAGCGCATTTCCGAGCGGCCTGCCAGCCGCGTCCACCGGCAGCATGGTCGGTGCCTGTGAGCTGACGGCGATCCGGCCAATTTCACCCGTGCGCACGCTGGCCTTCGCCGCGGCAGCCTGCAGCGCGAGGATCATGTGCCGCCACCAGAGCTCCGGATCCTGCTCATAGCGGCCCGCGCCGGTGCACAGCGTCTCATATTCGCTGTCCGCTTCCGCCAGTACCGTCATATCCGGCCGTGCGATCATGCATTTGACATTGGACGTACCGATATCGACCGCCAGAATATACTCGCTCATCGCCGCCCTCCTTTTATACGATTCCGGAATCTTGCCATTCAGCAAAATGCACATAAATAATTTTGCATTTTTGTACACCATGCAGAAATCGAGAATTTTCCGGGTGAATTTGCGTGAAATTCGAACATTTTTCGGCGCAATACATTTATATTGATATTGCAGGCCTATACCAGAAAGCAAAAATAATTCTGTATTTATTTCATTTCCTGTGATATTCTAAACTATATACCACTTCATTCTGTTTGTCATCCATTTATCTTGTTCTATTATTACAGTATATTGACATAGGTGGTCAAAATGACTATACAAGTTTTGGAATATCATCACGGGCTTGAGCCGCAGTCCGTCTGGCGCATGGTCAACTCCAACCAGTTTGCCCCCGTCGCCATGCCGGAAAAGTCCATCCCCTACGTGCAGGAGCTGGGCGATTTCTACGCGTCATCCAGCTTTTACACGAAGCGGCACTCGCTCGTTTCCTATCTGCTCAAATACACCGTCAGCGGCGAGGGCGTTCTGGAATACGGCGACAGCCGCTATACCCTGCGCGCCGACGACGTGTTCTGGATCGACTGCCAGAAGCAGCAGTACTACTATACAGCGCCAGACACCGGCCACTGGCACGTGCTCTGGATGCACTTCTGGGGCGAAGCGTGCGCGCGGTATTACGAGCTGTTCATGCTGCAGAACAAGGGCTCGCCCGTCGTCTCGCTTGCGGGCGACACGCAGGTGCAGTCGCAGCTCAAGGGGCTTCTGGCCTCCTATTCCCAGCAGGGCGCCAACGTCATGCGTGACATTCAGGCCTCCGGCACGATCTCCAGCATTCTGATCTCCTGCATCAGCGCCACCATGCAGAAGAGCTTCAACGCCACGCCGCAGCTCATCGTACAGGCCCGCGACTATATCTCGCAGCATTTCTGCGAGGATCTTTCGCTAGACCGGCTCAGCCATGTGCTCGGCATCAATAAATATTACTTTGTCCGCCTGTTCAAAAGCAGCACCGGCTACACGCCGAACGAGTATATCATCATGGAGCGCATCAACCACGCCAAGGAGCTTCTGCGCTCGACAGACCTGACGATCAACGAGGTCGCCGACGAGGTCGGCTTCCACAACCCCGGCCATTTTATCAATCTGTTCAAGCGTTCGCTCGGCATGACGCCGGGGATGTACCGCTCCTTCTGGGGCCAGGGTCAGCGCCGCAAGCTGGAGGGCAGCGTCTGAACGCACAAAACCCCCAACCAGCCGGGCTGGTTGGGGGCTGCTTATGACGGATCGCCTTTTATGCGAATTTATTTCCCAGCGTTTCTGATCGCGGCCTGCGCGGCGGCAAGTCTTGCGATGGGGACGCGGAACGGGCTGCAGGAGACGTAGGTCAGGCCGATCTTGTGGCAGAATTCGACCGTGGACGGGTCGCCGCCCTGCTCGCCGCAGATGCCGAGCTTGATGTCCGGGCGGGTCTGACGGCCCAGCTCCGCCGCCATCTTGACGAGGCGGCCGACGCCTGCCTGATCGAGCTTGGAGAACGGGTCGGATTCGTAGATCTTGCGGTCGTAGTAGGACGCAAGGAACTTGCCCGCGTCGTCACGGGAGAAGCCGAAGGTCATCTGCGTCAGATCGTTCGTGCCGAAGGAGAAGAACTCTGCCTCGTTGGCAATGGCGTCGGCGGTCAGCGCGGCGCGCGGGATCTCGATCATGGTGCCGACCTTGTAGGTCATGTCGGAACCGGCTTCCTTGATGATCTTCTTCGCAGTCTTGTCGATGACGGACTTGACGAAGGCCAGCTCCTTCTCCTCGCCGACCAGCGGGACCATGATCTCCGGCGTGATCTTCCATGCCGGACGGCGGCTGCGGACAGCCAGCGCGGCCTTGATGATCGCGGCGGTCTGCATCTTGGCGATCTCCGGGAAGGTGACGTCCAGACGGCAGCCGCGGTGGCCCATCATGGGGTTGAATTCATGCAGGGATGAGATGACCTGATTCAGATGCTCAACGCTCAGGTTCATTTCTGCGGCCAGATCCGCAATGTCCTTCGGATCGGTCGGAACGAACTCATGCAGAGGCGGGTCGAGCAGACGGATGGTGACCGGGCGGCCCTTCATGGCCTCATAGATAGCCTCAAAGTCGGCCTGCTGGATCGGCTCGAGCTTGGCCAGCGCCCGTTCGCGCTGCTCAGACGTTTCGGAGACGATCATCTCACGCATGGCCTTGATGCGGTCAGCCTCGAAGAACATATGCTCGGTACGGCACAGGCCGATGCCCTCTGCGCCGAAGGCGGCTGCCTGCCGCGCGTCGTGCGGGGTGTCGGCGTTCGTGCGGACCTGCAGACGGCGGAACTTGTCGGCCCAGCTCATCAGGCGGTCGAAATCGCCGGAGATGGTCGCGGCAGCCGTCTTGATCTTCTCGCCGTAAATATTGCCGGTGGAGCCGTCGATGGAGATCCAGTCGCCTTCCTTATAGGTCTTGCCGGAAAGCTCAAAGGTTCTGGCTTCCTCGTTCATCTTGATGGCGCCGCAGCCGGAGACGCAGCAGGTGCCCATGCCGCGGGCGACGACAGCCGCGTGGGAGGTCATGCCGCCGCGGACGGTCAGGACGCCCTGCGCGTAGTGCATACCCTCGATATCCTCGGGCGAGGTCTCCAGACGGACAAGCACGACCTTATGACCGTTCTTGGCCCAGTCTGTTGCTTTCTCGGCGGAGAAAACGATCTGACCGCAGGCAGCGCCCGGAGACGCGGCGAGGCCCGTGCCGACGACCTTGGCCTTCTTCAGGGCGGCAGGATCGAACGTCGGGTGCAGGAGAGAATCGAGGCTCTTCGGGTCGATCATGGCGACAGCCTCTTCCTCGGTGATCATGCCCTCGTCCACGAGATCGCAGGCGATCTTCATCGCGGCGGCAGCGGTGCGCTTGCCGTTGCGGGTCTGGAGCATGTAGAGCTTCTTGTCCTCAATGGTGAACTCCATGTCCTGCATGTCGCGGTAATGGTATTCGAGTTTAGCGCAGATATCGGTAAACTGCTTGTATGCCTCAGGCATGACCTCGGCCAGCTGGTCGATGGTCTGCGGGGTACGGACGCCGGCCACGACGTCTTCACCCTGCGCGTTCATCAGGAACTCGCCGAACAGCTTCTTTTCGCCGGTGGCGGGGTTGCGGGTAAACGCGACGCCCGTGCCGGAGGTATCGCCGGTATTGCCGAAGACCATGGACTGGACGTTGACAGCAGTGCCCCAGTCGGAGGGAATATCGTTCATGCGGCGGTAGTAGATCGCGCGGGGATTGTCCCAGGAGCGGAAGACGGCCTTGATGGCGCCCATCAGCTGCATTTTCGGGTCCTGCGGGAATTCCTCGCCGAGCTTGTCCTTGTATTCGGCCTTGAACTTCTCAGCCAGCTCCTTGAGATCGTTGGCGTCGAGCTCGGTGTCGAGCTTCACGCCCTTCTTTTCCTTCATCTCGTCGATGAGCTGCTCGAAATACTTCTTGCCGACCTCCATGACGACGTCGGAGTACATCTGGATAAAGCGGCGGTAGGAGTCGTATGCAAAGCGGGGATTGTTGGTTTTCTTGGCAAAGGCGACGACGACCTCGTCGTTCAGGCCAAGGTTCAGGATGGTGTCCATCATGCCGGGCATGGAAGCGCGTGCGCCGGAGCGGACGGAGACGAGCAGCGGGTTGTACAGATCACCGAACTTCTTGCCGGTCATCTCCTCGAGCTTTTCGACGTACTCCATGATCTCGGCCTCGATCTCGGCGTTGATCTGGTGGTCGTCCTTATAATACTGCGTGCAGGCCTCGGTCGTGATGGTGAAGCCCTGCGGGACCGGCATACCGAGATTGGTCATTTCGGCCAGGTTCGCGCCCTTGCCGCCGAGCAGCTCGCGCATTTTGCCGTTGCCTTCGGAGAAAAGATAGACGTACTTGTGAGACATTTGGTAAACCCCTTTCCAGTGTTGCGGCTGGTCGCCCTTTGCGCCGCCGCCATGTCATTTTTTATCCTTCAGATTCTTCAGACAAATACATACTATACCATATTTCCGGGGGTTTGCAATCTAAAAAGTTTTTATTTTCGCTAAAAAAATGTTAGATTTCGAGACAGCCTGCACCTGAAAAACTGGCAAAAGTGCCATATCAGCGGCAAGAGAACGCAATATCAGAAATCATATTGTAAGAAATGCACATACCGTGCAGTTCTTTCCTGCTGCGCTATGCACAAAACCCGCAGCCGGGCGTGCTATCCGGCTGCGGGTGGGTTGGACTTCGGAATGCGGATGGTCAGGACGATTTCGCGGTCTGTCTCCTGCCGGTCGCGGCTGGCGCTGACGCCAGCCGCGCGGACGAGGTCGAGCTGGTGGTCAATGGAGTTCAAGAACACGCGCACGTCGCGCAGGACGAACGTGCCGAGCTCGCGCCGCTGCGGCGCTTTGGGCGCGAGCCGCGCATCGATGTACTGCTCCGTTTTTGCGACCGTCCACTCTCCCTGGACGATCAGGCCGATCACGCGCAGGCGCTCTTCCTCGTCCGGCAGGCGCAGAAGCGCGCGGGCATGGCGCTCGGTCAGGTGATGCTCACGTAGCGCCTGTAGAACGGACGGCGGATGGCGCAGGATGCGCAGCTTGTTTGCGACGGCGGACTGGCTCTTGCCGATGCGGCGGGCAGCCTGCTCCTGGCTCAGATGGTACTGCTGCATGAGCTTTTGCAGGCCCTCGGCTTCCTCGATGTAATCCAGATCGCGCCGCTGCAGATTTTCCACCAGCGCCAGCATCCCGGACGCCTCCTCGTCCACGTCCGCAAGCAGGCACGGGACCTCCGTCAGTCCGGCCAGCCGCGCTGCGCGCAGACGGCGCTCTCCCGCCACCAGCTCATACGCACCGCCCGCCTTGCGGACGGTCAGCGGCTGCAAAACGCCGTACTGCCGGATGCTCCCGGCCAGCTCCTGCAGGCCGCCGGTATCAAAATGCTTGCGCGGCTGCATGGGATTGGGCCGGATCCGCGCTGTCGGCAGATACAGGACCCGGCCAGACCCCAGTACCGACGGACTTCTCGTCTTTGGCATAGCTTCTCTCCTCTGCAAGGACTTCTGACACCTCTATAGTAGGACAAGCCAGGCGCAAAAACGCGCGAAAAACGGACGCCCGCCACAATAAATTGTGGCGGGAAATCGCCAGGAAACACAAGATGTGGACAACCGTGTGGAAATTGTGGAGAACCTGCCGAATCGTGCCGCATAAACCCCGCCGTCTACCGTTATTTATAAAAAGAATAACGATACGGCGGCACATTTCTTGCAACATACAAAAAAATATTGTATAATGATAAAAGATTTTTAGGAATTATGTCCTGTGGCCGGGAAACTTCGGAATTACGGTGGCCATGTGCCGAGAACAGCTGCGGCTGTGACGTGAGAGCCGAGATTCAAATGAAGGGAGTTTTTTGCCATGGCCGTATTTTTTGTAAACGGAACGGAAGTCACGGTGGAGAAAAACCAGCGCCTGCTGCGCTATCTGCGCGACACGCTGCACCTGACAAGCGTCAAGGACGGCTGTTCGGAGGGCGCCTGCGGCGCGTGCACCGTGCTCATTGACGGCGAACCCATCCGCGCCTGCACACCGTTCACCGATTCGCTGGCGGGCCGTCACGTCATCACCGTCGAGGGTCTGACGGATGAAGAAAAGAGGCTCTACACCTACGCCTACGGCGAGGCCGGAGCCGTGCAGTGCGGCTTCTGTATTCCGGGTATGGTGCTGTGCACAAAGGCGCTGCTCGACCGGAACCTGAACCCGACAGACGATCAGATCCGCTATGCCCTGCGCAACAATTACTGCCGCTGCACGGGCTATGTGAAGATCATGGACGCTGTGCGTCTGGCAGCGAAATGCCGCCGCGAGGGCGTGATCCCCGAAGCGTCGGAAAACGACTGGAAGCTCGGCTCGAGCGTCCACCGCATCGACGTGGAGGAAAAGGTGCTGGGCTACGGCAAGTATCCCGACGACTGGTACCTGCCCGATATGTGCTACGGCTCCGCCGTCCGCAGCCAGTATCCGCGTGCCCGTGTTCTTGCCATCGATGCGTCGAAGGCCGAGGCGCTGCCCGGCGTCGTGCGCGTCATTACGGCGGCAGATATCCCCGGCGAAAACAAGGTCGGCCATTTGAAGCACGACCAGTATTCGCTCATCCCCATCGGCGGGCTGACGCATTATCTGGGCGACGCGATCGCGCTTGTGGTCGCGGAAACGCCGGAAATTCTGGAAAAGGCGAAGAAGCTCGTAAAAGTAACCTACGAACCGCTGCCCGCCGTCCATAACCCGCCTGAGGCATGGGCGGAGAACGCGCCGCGTGTATTTGACGAGGAAGAATCGAACGTGCAGGCGTATAAGCATATCGCGCGCGGCGACGCGGATACGGCCATCAAAAACTCCAAATATGTGATCTCGCAGCATTTCGAGACGCCTTGGACAGAACACGCGTTTTTAGAGCCGGAGTGCGCTGTCTCGTACATCGACCCGGATGGCTATGTGATGGTGCTTTCGACCGACCAGTCCTCGCACACGACGCTGCACGAGTGCAAGCTCCTGCTCGGCTCTGACAAGGTCCGCGTACAGAACCAGCTCGTCGGCGGCGGCTTCGGCGGAAAAGAGGACATGAGCGTCCAGCATCATGCCGCGCTCATCACGTACTTGACCGGCAGGACCGTCAAGGTCAAGCTCACGCGGCCCGAATCCCTGCTCATCCACCCCAAGCGCCACCCGTTCTGGATGGACTTCACCATGGGCTGCGACGAAAACGGCATCATTCAGGGCGTCAAGGCCAAGGTCTATTCCGACACCGGCGCGTTCGCCTCTCTGGGCGGCCCGGTGCTTGAGCGTGCGTGTACGCACGCAGCCGGCCCCTATAACTATCAGAATTTCGAGATCGAGGGCACGGCCTATTATACCAACAACCCGCCCGCGGGCGCGTTCCGCGGCTTCGGCGTCACGCAGACGTGCTTCGCCACCGAGACGCTTCTGAACGAAATGGCCGATAAGGTCGGCATCACCCCGTGGGAAATCCGCTACCGCAACGCCATCCGGCCCGGGCAGGAGCTGCCGAACGGCCAGATCGTCGGTGCGGAGACGGGCCTTGTTGAAACGCTTGAAGCAGTCAAGCCGTATTATGACGAGGCCATGAAACTGGGCAAGCCCGTCGGCATCGCCTGCGCGATGAAAAACGCGGGCGTCGGCGTCGGCATCCCCGACTGGGGCCGCTGCAAGCTGATCGTGGAAGACGACGCAAAGGTGCATATCTACGCGGGCGCTTCGTGCATCGGCCAGGGCGTCGGCACGGTGCTCGTGCAGATGATCGTCACGAATACGCCGCTGACGCGCGGCGATATCGTCTATGAGCGCTCGAACACCTGGATCGCACCGGATTCCGGCGATACCTCCGGCTCCCGCCAGACGCTCGTGACAGGCGAAGCGTGCAGACGGGCCTGCGAAAAGCTCGCCGCAGCGCTGGAAACCCACACGCTTGCGGAGCTTGCCGGTCAGGAATTCTACGGCGAGTATCTTGCCAAAACCGATAAGCTCGGCGCAGACGTGCCGCATCCTGTTTCGCACGTGGCCTACGGCTACGCCACGCAGATGTGCGTCGTCGACAAGAAGACTGGAAAGGTCGAATCGCTTGTCGCCGCGCATGACGTCGGCAAGGCCGTCAACCCCCGCTCGTGCGAAGGACAGATCGAGGGCGGCGTCGTCATGAGCATGGGCTATGCCCTGCGTGAGCAGTATCCGATCGATGAGAACTGCAAGCCCATCGAGAAATACGGCGAGCTCGGCCTGTTCCGGGCGCACGAGATTCCGAAGATCGTGCCCATCGTGGTCGATAAGCCGGGGCTCGACGTCGCCTGCGGCGCCATCGGCATCGGCGAGATCACATCGATCCCCACCGCGCCCGCCATTGCCGACGCCTATTTCCGCTATGACGGTGAGCGCCGCACAAAGCTCCCGCTTGCCAACACGCCGTATGAAAGGAGGGGAAAGTAAGATGGCTGTCAAAAAACGCTTCCCCTATAAGGCGGCCTTTGTCGCCTGCAATGGCGGCTGCCGCGCCACGGCAGAGTGCCAGTACGGCTGCGTCGGCTGCGAGCTGTGCGTGAACGTATGCAAATTCGAGGCCATCGCCCTGAATGAATACGGCGTGGCCGAGGTCGACGAGGACAAGTGCATCGCCTGCGGCAAATGCGTGCGCGAATGCCCGCGCGAACTCATCCGCATCCACGAATGCGCAAACCCCGTCGTCGTCAAGTGCTCCAACAAAGACCCCGGCAAGGACGCGCGGAGGATGTGTCAGGTCAGCTGCATCGGCTGCGGCATCTGTCAGAAGGTCTGCCCGGCCGGCGCGATCACCGTGACGGACAATCTCTCCCACATCGACGAGTCCGTCTGCCTGTCCTGCGGCCAGTGCGCCGTCAAATGCCCCCGCCATGCGATCTGCGACCTGCGCGGGATCCTGACGGAAAAACGGTAAAATTCAGATAAAAGGCTGCCGACTGGCAGCCTTTTTCATATTCAAAGCTCCCCGATAAATTCCAGCACGCATTCGCGCAGGCGGGCGATGCCCTCCGGCAGCTCTCCGCCCGGCCGCAGGCCCATGCCGAGCTCCCGGCTGACGCCGGGGCTGACCGGGAGCGTCTTTACCCCGCTCAGCTTGCCGCGGATCATCATCTCCGCCATCATCGAGATCCCGAGCCCCTTGCCGACCATGCGGATGACCGTCTCGTCGTCGACGTGACAGGGCCGTATGACGGGCCTGACGCCGTATTTCCGGAACGCCGCGCCCACATCGATGTCAAACCGGCCGTAGGGCATCAGAAAGTCCCGGCCCTCGTATTCCGTGATCGGGAACGTCTCGCGCCCGTCCGTGGGGTAATCCGCCGGCAGGATGGCGTACATCGCGTCGTTGTGCAGCGGCGTCCAGTCGCAGGCGAAGCCGCTCTGCCGCGCGGCGAAGATCACGTCTGTGCGCCATGCCTCAAGCAGCTCAAACGGCTCAAGCTCATGGTCGACCGTCCGCAGATCCACGTCGATATGCGGGCAGACGCGCCGGAAGCGGTAGAGAATTTCCGGCATCCAGCGCATGGCGATGCTGGCGTAGGCCGCGACGCGGATGGTCTGCGCCGATTTTTCCGTGATTGCGGAGATCTGGTTTTCGAGCCGCGCATTTGCGCGCAGAAATTCACGGATCGCGGGCATGAGCGCTTCGCCGTCTTTTGTCAGCGAGACCCCGCTGTGACCGCGCTGCACGAGCGTCAGACCGATCTCCCGCTCCAGACTGTCGACCAGATGCGTCAGCCCAGACTGCGTATAGCCGACGACCTCCGCCGCCTTGGAAAAGCTGCCGAGATCGACGGCTGTCATTAAAATTTCAAGCTTTTTGCTGTCCATGCGCCGTTCCTTTCCGGGGGATATGAGATAGGTATGACAAAACGTCATGGAACTATTATAATCGCGCGCTTCCATTTTGCAAGCCCTGCGTTTACAATCAGTTCATAAAATTTAAGGAGCAACCTTCCATGACGACGAAAAAACTGACGCGCAAGCAGCGCATTCTGGTCGCGACGACCCTGTTCGGCATGTTCTTTGGCGCCGGCAACCTCATTTTCCCCGTCCACCTCGGTCAGATGGCGGGCAGCAATGTGATCCCGGCCATCATCGGCTTTATCATCACCGCCGTCGGCATTCCCATCTTCGGCGTCGCCGCCATCGGCGTGACGCACTCGGACGGCTTGCAGACGCTCTCCGGCAAGGTCGGCAAGGGCTACGGCATTTTCTTCACGTGCCTGCTCTATCTGACCATCGGCCCGCTGTTCGCCATTCCCAGATGCGCAACCGTCTCGTTTACGACCGGCGTTTCTCCGATGCTCCCGGAGGCCGCGCAGCCGCTGGCGCTGCTGCTGTTCTCCGCCGTCTTCTTCGCGTTCGTGCTGTTCTTCTCACTGCGTCCGGGCAAGATCACGGTCTGGATCGGCAAGATCATCAATCCCGTCTTCCTGCTGTTTCTGGCCGTGCTCGTGATCGCGGCGCTGCTGAAGCCCGGCGCGTCCATCTCGGACGTGGCCCCGACCGAGCCTTACGCCACCAAAACAAGCGCGTTCTTCTCCTCGTTCATCGAGGGCTACGGCACCATGGACGCCATCGCGGGTCTTGCCTTCGGCATTGTGGTCATCGATGTCATCCGCCGCATGGGCGTTGACAATGACGACGCGGTCGCCGTCGATGTGCTGGGTTCCGGCGTGCTGACTGGGCTTCTCATGGCGGTCATTTACGTCGTTACGATCCTCATGGGCACGCAGTCGCGCGGGCTGTTTGAGATCTCCGACAACGGCGGCATCGCCCTGACGCAAATCGCGGGGCATTACTTCGGCGGCGTCGGCCAGATCATTCTCGCCGTCACCATTACCTTCGCCTGTCTCAAAACCTCCATCGGCCTCGTGACCTCCTGCTCGGAAACGTTCGTCAAGATGACGCACGGGAAAATTTCCTATAAGCTCTGGGCGATTTTGTTCACGCTGTTCTCCTTCGCCGTCTCCAACGTGGGCCTGAGTGCGATCATCGAGTATTCCATCCCCGTGCTCATGCTCATCTATCCGCCCGCCACCGCACTGATCATTTTGGCCTTCGCGGGCAAGCTCTTCCGGCACGACCGCGCCGTGTATCTTTCGACCATGATCTTCACGTGGGCTGCGGCGATCTTCGACTTTTTCAAGACGCTGCCCGCCGGTGTGCGTACGGCCCTGCGGCTCGACGCTCCGGTCGAACTGGCAAAACGCTATCTGCCGCTGTTCGACCTGAACCTCGGCTGGCTGCTCCCGGCTGTTGCCGGCTTTGTCATCGGCATGGCGATCCATCTTTCCAGACGCGGCCGCACAAAATAATTGGCACAAACAGAAATTCCGTGAAGAACCGAAACTTGTACCGGTTCTTCACGGATTTTTGATTAGGGTGTATCTGAAAACTCATGATGTGACCGGCAGCGAGGGATTTTTGCGTTGCGCAAGACATTTTTTCGCAGGAATACTGACGTATTTCAAGGAAAAATGACGCGGCGCACCGCAAAAAGGCCCGCTGTCCGGGTGCGTTGGGAGTTTTCAGATACACCCTAGCGTCTCAGCGGATGGTCACAAGCTCATAGGTATCCTGGCCGATGCCGAGCTTTTTGCCGTGCTCGATCAGATCCTGCCAGTGCGTGTTGTCATGCGCGGCATGGAAGCGGTCACAGTCGTGCTCGTGCTTCAGATCGGTGATGGCGCTGTTTGGAAGAACCGGCTGACGGTTGATAGCCTCGGCGCAGGCCAGATCCAGCGCGACGGGGTCGGCAGATGCGAACATGCCGACGTCCGGGACGATGGGCACGTCGTTTTCCGGGTGGCAGTCGCAGTTCGGCGAAACGTCGCGGACAATGTTGATGCAGTAGCTGGGACGACCGTCCAGCACGGCCTTGGCGTATTCCGCAATCTTGCAGTTGAGGAGCCTGACACTGGCTTGGAAAGTCGGATGGATGGCGTCCTTGGGACAGACCGCGATGCAGCGGCCGCAGCCGACGCAGTTGTTCTGATCGATCCGGCACTTTTTGTTTTCGATCTGCGGGCCGTTGTGCGCGCAGATCTTCGCGCAGGCGCCGCAGCCGACGCACAGGTCTGTTTCGACATACGGCTTGCCGTCGGCGTGCATGGCCATCTTGCCCGCACGCGAGCCGCAGCCCATGCCGATGTTCTTGAGCGCGCCGCCGAAGCCCGCTTCCTCATGGCCCTTGAAGTGCGCCAGTGAGATCACGATATCCGCGTCCATCACGGCCCGACCGATACGGGCGGTCTTGCAGTATTCGCCGCCCGCGACGGGAACCTCGATATCGTCCGAGCCCTTCAGGCCGTCGGCGATGATAACGTGACAGCCGGTGGAGAACGGGGAATAGCCGTTTAAGTACGCGGTGTCCATATGCTCGAGCGCGTTTTTGCGGCTGCCGACATAGAGCGTGTTGCAGTCGGTGATGAAGGGCCTGCCGCCGCGTTCCTTGATGAAGTCGGCGACAACCTTGGCATAGTTCGCACGCAGGAACGACAGGTTGCCGAGCTCACCGAAGTGCAGCTTGATGGCGACGAACTTGCCGTCAAAGTCGATCTGGGAAAACTCTGATTTTTCCAGCAGCTTCCGAAGCTTATCGAGCTGGCTCACGCCGTTGCGGCAGCGGAAATCGGTAAAATAAACCTTGGATGCAGGCATAAAGGTGTCCTCCTTTTATTGTTTTTTCATCATACCGCACCCGCCGGATTTTGTCAACGCAGACACTCAAGTAACCGCTGATTGAATTGGCAAGAGTCGTCAGCGAGAAATTTTGTCCCAAATGAAAGTTTGAAAAGCGCAGGAATACTGTATGTATTTCAAGTTTTTCAAACTGCACAGTTGGGGCAAAAGATCCGCTGACAGCCGCAGACGATTGAATCATCGGTTACTCAAGGGATGGAAAACAGGTAATTCTGCAGGCTGAACCCCGCCGCAAAGGGCCGCATGAAGTTCCAGTAGCCAAGCCCCAGCAGGCCATATTCCGTCAACAGCCCAAACTTTGCCAGCGCGCTGCGCGCGTCCTCGAACCAGACCTCGTGCGGCTGTCCGGCCTCGTCCAGATAGGTGAAATACGGCGTCTGCGCCTGCTCGTCAAATTGAATTTCCGCGCCATACTGCGCCGCAAGCAGCGGGGCGGCCTCGTTCCCGATGGACTGCGCCCGCGTCGCCCCCGCCGTGAACGGCAGCGTCCAGTCATAAGCATAGTTCGGGAACCCCAGCAGAATCTTTCCCGGCTCCATCTGCGTCAGCGCAAACTCCACCACCCGCCGCACCGCCCCAATCGGCGCCACCGCCATCGGCGGGCCATAGGTGTAGCCCCATTCATAAGTCATCAGCAGAACTGCGTCGCAGGCGGAGGCGACAGCGGCGTAGTCGTAGCCCTCGTAGAGGGTGCCGGGCTGATCGGCGGAGGTTTTGGGCGCAAGGGCGGCGATGAGCGGCAGGCCGTAGGGCGCAAGTAGCCCGTGCAGACGCGAGAGGAACTGCGCGTATGCCTCTGCCAGCTCCCGGCCCAGATATTCAAAGTCCACGTCCAGGCCCATATAGCCCTTTTCCTGCATCTTTTGCAGCACCGCCTCGGCAAGCGTCTGCTGAAGCGCTTCGCTTCGCAGCACGACCGCCGCCTGCGCGGCGGAAAAGGTTCCGGCTGCCGTCAGCGTCGACAGGTGCAGAAACGGCCGCACGCCGTACTCCCCTGCCAGCGCAAGCAGCCGTTCGTCGTCCATCGGCACGAGCGCGCCCTCCGGCGTGAAGCCGTAGGTAAACGGCATCAGCGCCCCGGCAAACGGCAGAATGCCGCGCAAAACGGATTCCTGCACATACGGATACGCGTACCCGCCGACAAACGCGCTGCGCGTCCGGCTCTGCTCCAGCTGCGTCACGAGAACCTGCCCCGGATAGAGCTGGTCGGAGCCGGACAGGTTCGGGTTCATCCGGAATAGCGACAGCACATCCGTCCCGGACGAGGCTGCGATGGACGACAGCGCATCCCCCGCCCGGACGGTCACAGTCCGTTCCGGGTACAGGACAAGCAAACTCTGCCCCACGGCCAGCCGGTACGGCTCCCGCAGGCCGTTATAGCGCGCAAGGAACCCCGGCGCGAGAGAAAGCGCCCGGCCGATGGAATACAGCGTATCACCGGGCTTTACCACATAGATCTGCACACGATCACCTCGCAAAACCCTATGCGCCGGGCTGCGCTTGTGTTCCGGTATTTTATATGGTATAAATATTGTGGAAAAATCGGAAATACTAAGGAGTATGTACCATGAAACCGGAAGAACTCGGCGCATGGCAGGCGCTTTTGCAGGAGGAATTCGAAAAGCCGTACTGGCAGACGCTCTCGGAGCGGGTGGACACGGCCTACGCCGCGTCGGCGGTCTATCCGCCGCGCGAGGCGCTGTTTGCTGCTTTCCGGCTCACGCCGCCGGAGGCGGTACGGGCCGTGATTCTGGGGCAGGACCCGTATCACGAGCCGGGGCAGGCCAACGGGCTGGCGTTCTCCGTGAATCCGGGCGTGAAGCTGCCGCCGTCGCTGCGCAATATTTTTGCGGAGCTGCAATCAGACTGCGATATCACGCCGCCGGACAGCGGCGATCTGACCACGTGGGCAAGGCAGGGCGTGTTTCTGCTCAACAGCAGCCTGACCGTGGAGGCGGGAAAGGCCGCAAGCCATAAGGATTTCGGCTGGCAGACGTTTACAGACGCGGTCGTGCAGCGGCTGGCCGCGCTGCCGCAGCCGGTGGCGTTCGTCCTCTGGGGCGCGCACGCGCAGAAAAAAGCCGTGATTGCGGCCCGCAGCCCCTATCCGCGCCTCGTCCTGCAGGCCCCGCACCCAAGCCCCCTGAGCGCCTATCGGGGCTTTTTCGGCAGCAGGCCGTTTTCGCAGATCAATGCGTTTCTCGCGCAGCACGGTCAGAAGCAGATCGACTGGCAGCCATAAGGACGGCAAATCAGCCAAATTTTATGCGCAGCAAAAAGAAATTTTTTTCGTAAAAAACCTTATTTTTTTCTGAAAAACAGTTGAAATCTGCGATGTTCTGTCATAGAATATGCTTGCCTGCCGCAAAGCGGCGGACAGGGAGTTTTTTCGTATGCTGCATATTGTACTGGTAGAACCTGAAATTCCGGCCAACACCGGGAATATCTCGCGTACCTGCGCCGCGACGGGCAGCGTCCTGCATCTGGTAAAGCCGCTGGGCTTCGATATTTCGGACAAGGCCGTGAAGCGTGCCGGGCTTGATTACTGGCATCTGGTCGACGTGCGCGTGTATGAGGATCTGGAAGAGTTCTTCGCAAAGAACCAGCCTGCCTGTATGCGCCTGTTCTCGACCAAGGCTCCCCGCCGCTACGACGAGGCCGATTACCCTGACGGGACGTATCTGTTCTTCGGAAAGGAAACGAAGGGCCTGCCGGAGGAGTTTCTGGCTGCGCATTACGACAGCTGCGTCCGCATCCCCATCCGTGCGGAGGCACGGAGCCTCAACCTCAGCAATTCCGCCGCCGTCGGCGTGTTTGAGGCGCTGCGGCAGCAGGATTTCCCGCATCTGAAGACCGAAGGAAAAATGGCAGACTGGAACCTGTAAACAAAGCGGGCCACACCCGCGATCAAATAAGGAGGAACTACTATGAACTACAACAAAAAGTCTGTTGAAGATATCGACGTCGCCGGCAAGCGCGTGCTCTGCCGCTGCGACTTTAACGTCCCCACCAAGGACGGCAGGATCACGAGCGACAAGCGCATCGTCGCCGCGCTGCCGACGATCCAGTATCTTGTGAAGCACGGCGCCCGCGTCATCCTCTGCTCCCACATGGGCAAGCCCAAGGGCGAGGTCAAGCCTGAGCTGAGCCTGCAGGTCGTGGCCGAGCGCCTGTCCGAGCTTCTGGGCCAGCCGGTCAAGATGGCAAAGGACGTTGTAGGCGAGAGCGCACAGTCGCTGGCCGCTTCCTTAAAGGACGGCGAGGTCATGCTGCTTGAGAACACCCGCTTTGAAAAGGGCGAGACGAAGAACGACCCCGAGCTTTCCAAGAAGCTTGCCTCCATGGCTGATATTTTTGTCAACGACGCCTTCGGCACCGCGCACCGCGCGCACGCCTCCACGGCCGGTGTTGCAGATTACCTGCCCGCCGTCTGCGGCTATCTGGTGCAGAAGGAAGTCTCCATCATGGGCAAGGCCCTTGCCGATCCGGAGCGTCCGTTTGTCGCGATTCTCGGCGGCGCGAAGGTCTCCGACAAGCTGAACGTCATCAATAACCTGCTTGAGAAGGTCGACACGCTCATCATCGGCGGTGGCATGGCCTATACCTTCGTCGCGGCCAAGGGCTACGGCATCGGCAAGAGCCTGTTTGACGCGGAGAAGGTCGACTACTGCAAGGACATGATGAAAAAGGCCGAGGAAAAGGGCGTCAAGCTCCTGCTCCCGATCGACACTGTCGTCGCGGCTGATTTCCCGAACCCCATCGACGCACCTGTCGAGGTCGAAACCGTCGACGTAACCGCGATCCCGGCTGACAAGGAAGGTCTGGACATCGGCGAGAAGACCCGCGCGCTGTTTGCAGACGCGGTCAAGAGCGCAAAGACCGTCGTCTGGAACGGGCCGATGGGCGTGTTCGAGAACCCGACGCTTGCCAAGGGCACGATCGCCGTTGCGCAGGCGCTGGCCGATTCCGACGCTGTGACCATCGTCGGCGGCGGCGACTCCGCAGCCGCCTGCGAGCAGCTGGGCTTTGCCGACAAGATCACCCACATCTCCACCGGCGGCGGCGCATCGCTCGAATTCCTCGAGGGTCTCGAGCTGCCCGGCATCGCCTGCCTGCAGGACAAATAAAGCCCTGAAATACGCCGCCGGATCTTTCCGCGCATGGCCGCGTCGGCCGGACTTGACGTATAGTATGTACGCCTGCGCCCGCACGCCTTGCCCTGCACGAAAATCTCTCGCCGGTGACGAAGTATGTAGGGGCGGACGACCCTGTCCGCCCGCTGGATGCAGTGCTTTTTTCGGAAATCCAGGGCGAATCCGTATGCACTTCCCCACTTGCCTGTAGGGGTCGATGCCCACATCGACCCGGCAGATTGCACCGTTTATACGGAAATCTGCGGCGAATTCGTAACTTCCCGGCGGGCCGATGAGGGCATCGGCCCCTACAGAGTACTGCAAGAATTCGCGGCTGCTCATCGGGCGGACAGAGGCGTCCGCCCCTACACCAGCCTCGGAAACCCTCTGAAACTTGAAACAAATCCCCTCCGGCATTTGCTTTGCAAATGCCACCTCCCCTTATCATGCGGGCATGACAAGAGGAGGCTTTGAGGCGAACAAGCCCTTCTCCGGGCCGACAGAGCCGTCGGCCCCTACAAGACGGAACAGATAAATTGTAATTTTGATTTAGATATAGGAGACTTCACACCATGAACAGAAAATACCGCAAGACCGTCATCGCCGGCAACTGGAAGATGAACAAGACCCCGACCGAGACGAAGGCCTTCATGACCGAGTTCAAGACCATCATGCCGCGCGGCCGCTGGTGCGACGTGGCGCTGTGTGTGCCCGCCGTCTGCATCCCGGCAGCTGTGCGCACCATGCGTGAGACCCGCATCGGCATCGGCGCAGAAAACTGCAACGCCAACGCCTCCGGCGCCTACACCGGCGAGATCGCGGCCAATATGCTGCTCGACGCTGGCTGCAAGTACGTCATCCTCGGCCATTCCGAGCGCCGCGCCATGGGCGAGACGAACGCGGACGTCAACGCAAAGGTTCTGGCTGCCCTCGACAACGGCCTGATCCCCATCATGTGCGTCGGTGAAAGCCTTGAGCAGCGCGAAGCGGGCATCACCGAGGAGTGGATCACCATGCAGATCAAGACCGGCCTTGCCTCCATCGGCGAGGACAAGATCCGCAAGATGATCATTGCCTACGAGCCCATCTGGGCCATCGGCACCGGCAAGACCGCCACGCCGGAGCAGGCCGAAGAGGTCTGCGAGCACATCCGTGCGGTCATCCGCAAGCTCTACGGCGCAAAGGTCGCCCGTGCGATCTCCATCCTCTACGGTGGCTCCATGAACGAAAAGAACGCCTATGACCTGCTGGCCCAGCCCGACATCGACGGCGGCCTGATCGGCGGCGCTTCCCTCGTCCCCGAAAAGTTTGTCAAGATCATCGAGGCTGCCAACCAGCCCACGATCTGAGCCTCAATACGCACACGCCCCGCTGCCGAATTGACCGGCAGCGGGGCATTTTTCTGCTTCCTCACAGCATACAGATATGGTATCCGTCTGTTTCCAGAGACAGTGACTGAAACAGCGACTCGGTCCGTTCACGGTTTTCCGGCGCTGTGCGCCAGCCGAGGCCGCAGTCTGCGGTGATCTCGCGGGGGACGGGGATGATCCTGCCGGGGAGGCCTGCCTGCCCGCAGGCCTTTTCCGCCGCCATAGCGGCGCTTGTGGTGTAAAATGTGACGATGAGCCACTGCTTTTTCTCTCTCATTGCTCTGCCAGCTCCCGGACTGCGGCGATGGCCGCGTCCGTTTCCTCCTCCGTGTTGTAATAGCCGAAGCTGAAGCGCACCGCGCCCTGCTCCACGGTTCCAAGCGCCTCGTGCATACGCGGCGCGCAGTGCGCGCCAGCCCGGACGGCAATGTCATAGTCCTCCGCCAGCGCGTCCGCGACCATGGACGATCCCGCGTCCCGGATATTGAGCGACACGACCGGCGCGCGCACGAAATCCGAAAAATCGCCGTAGACACATACGCCGTCCACGTCCTTCACGCCCTCGTAAAACCGGCGGGCCAGCGCAAGCTCGTGCGTGCGGATGGCATCCATGCCCGCCTCCTGAATAAAATGCACGGCGGCAAGCAGCCCCGCGATGCCGTGGCCGTTGCGCGTTCCGGCTTCGAGCCGTGTGGGATACTGCGGCGGCTGTGACGGCAGGAACGTCTGCACGCCCGTCCCGCCGACACACCACGGGCGGATGTCCACGCCCTCCGCCACGCACAGGCCGCCCGTGCCCTGCGGGCCCATGAGGCTCTTGTGGCCGGTGAAGCAGAGGACGCTGATGTGCTGCGCGCGCAGATCGATGGGGAACACGCCTGCCGTCTGCGACGCGTCGACCACGAACAGCAGTCTGTGCGCTGCGCAGAACGCGCCGATGCGCGTCAAATCAAGCAGATTCCCCGTCAGATTTGAGCCTGCCGTGCAGATGACGGCTTTGGTATTTGTTTGCAGCAGCCGATCAAAATCGGCATAGTCGATACAGCCCTTCCGGTCTGCGGGCAGGAAGCTGACCGAAACGCCCCGCTCCATCTCGCGGTACAGCGGGCGCAGGACGGAATTATGCTCCAGATCGGTCGACAGCACGTGGTCGCCCGGCGCAAGCAGCCCGGAAATGGCGATGTTCAGTGCCTCGGTCGAATTGGCCGTGAAGCACACATGATCGGCGCGTTCGCAGCCGAAGAGCGCGGCCAGCGCCTCCCGCGCGGCATAGATCGTCCGGGATGCGGCAAGGCTTTCCGCGTGCGCGCTGCGTCCGCTGTTGCCCATGGTTTGCATCGCGTTCACGACCGCATCGGTCACGCACGGCGGCTTATGCAGCGTTGTGGCCGCGTTGTCAAGATAGATCATTCCGTCGCCCTCCCGTCAGATGGAACTATTATAATACAGAAACCGGGCGGACTGCAACGTGATCCGCCCGGTTTTTGTTCGGCTATTTCGAAAACGCGCCGCTCACAGATGTGCGTCCGTCTGTGAGGCGCGGCGCAGGCCGCAGTCCGCCGTGATGAAAAATGCAATCACAAAGCAATAGAACACGACTGTCGCCCACGGTCTGCGGACGGCAAGCAGAACGTCCCAGATCCCGTGCAGCACGACCGGCATGAGGATCGCCAGCGCGCACAGAACCGTCCGCCTGCGGCCATTCCCCTGCTTTTCGGCCTGCTTGCCCCGGCTGAGGAGCAGTCCCATCGCAACAGCAAAGAAAAAGTGCCCCGGCACGGACAGAACCGCCCGCGATACCGCCGTCCGGAGGTCAGACTGCACGACATACAGAATATTCTCCACCGCCGCAAAGCCCAGCGCGGAGGACACGGAGTAGACCACCGCGTCGAACCGGTAATCGAACGCCGGGTGCTTCCACGCGGCAAGACGCACAGGGACGATCTTGCAGACCTCCTCGCTCACGGCGACCACCAGAAAATTATCCAGCAGTAAAAACACCGCCGAGCGCCGGTTCAGCGCACTGCCCAGCGTCCGCGACGCAAGAAGCTGGATACCCGCCGCCGGGAGCGCCAGCAGCGCGCCTGACAGCAGCAGGATACCAAGCAGCCTGCGCGGTTCTTTTTCAATGCGGTCGAGCTGATAAATGCGGACAAACAGAATGACCGCCGGAACCAGCGCCGCAAGGGACAGGTAATAATTCAAAGCGACTCCTTTTCTATGTGCGCTGTGTCCCCGCCGCCTCCCGCAGCAGCTCCTCGGCGGATACGCCGTAGAGCCTTGCAAGGGCGAGCAGATTGGATGTTGACGGGTCAGACGCGCCGGACTCCCACTTGCTGACGGCCTGCCGGCTGACGCCGAGCGATTCTGCGACAAACTCCTGCGTCATCTTGCAGCGCGTGCGGTGCGCTTTTAACGCTTCGCCGAGCGTTTTCTTCGTCTCGGCCTTTTCCTTCCGCACCTCGCCGGAACGCAGGTATTTGAGCAGCGCCCGGATCAAAAGCACGAACAGAAATACGGTCGCGCCGAACATACAGATGCCGAACAGTCCAAAAATCAGTGTTCTCATGAGAGGATCCATCCTTTCTGTATTTGGGATGGCTTCAGTATTGCAGAAATCCCCGGTTGCCGCCACCAACTATCGCGCAAAAAGCGGTTGCGGCGGGTTATTTCAGCAGCTTTTTCAGATACTGCCCCGTGAAGCTCTCCGGGCAGGCGGCGATCTGCTCCGGCGTGCCGCAGGCAACGATCTGCCCGCCGCCGGAGCCGCCCTCCGGCCCGAGATCGACGATATAGTCCGCGACCTTGATGACATCAAGATTGTGCTCGATGACGAGCACGGTATTGCCCGCGTCGACCAGCCGCTGCAATACCTCGATCAGCTTGTGCACGTCCGCCATGTGCAGGCCAGTCGTCGGCTCGTCGAGGATATAGAACGTGCGGCCCGTCGCTCTTCGGGAAAGCTCCGTTGCGAGCTTGACGCGCTGCGCCTCGCCGCCGGAGAGCGTCGTGGCGCTCTGGCCGAGCTTGATATAGCCGAGGCCCACGTCGACGAGCGTGGCGATCTTATTGCGGATGCGCGGCAGATTGTCGAAGAAGGCCAGCGCCTCCTCCGCCGTCATGTCAAGGATATCCGCGATGTTCTTGCCCTTGTACAGAACCTCGAGCGTCTCGCGGTTATAGCGCTTGCCGCGGCAGACCTCGCAGGGGACGAAAACGTCGGCCAGAAAGTGCATCTCGATCTTCACAAGGCCGTTGCCGCTGCACGCCTCGCAGCGGCCGCCCTTCGTGTTGAACGAGAACCGGCCCGGGCCGTAGCCCCGCGTGCGCGCGTCGGCCGTCGACGCGAACAGGTCGCGGATGTCGTTAAATACGCCCGTATACGTCGCCGGATTGGAGCTTGGCATACGCCCGATGGGGCTCTGGTCAATGCCGACGACCTTGTCCAGATGCTCCAGCCCCTCGATGCGGTCAAATTTCCCCGGACGGGTGCGGGCACGGTTGAGGCTGCCTGCAAGCTTTTTATAGAGAATTTCATTGACGAGGCTCGACTTGCCGGAGCCGGACACGCCGGTCACGCACGTAAACGTGCCGAGCGGGAATTCCACGTCGATGTGGCGCAGGTTATTTTCCGCCGCGCCGAAGATCTTCAGGCTTTTCCCATTGCCCTCCCGGCGCTTTTCGGGCAGGGGGATCTTCTTTGCGCCGGACAGATACTGACCCGTGATGGAGCGCGGGGCGGCGATGATATCGTCGACCGTGCCCGCGGCGATGATCTCGCCGCCGTGCACGCCTGCGCCGGGGCCGACGTCGACGATGAAATCGGCGGCGCGCATGGTGTCCTCGTCGTGCTCGACGACAAGCACGGAGTTGCCGATGTCGCGCAGACGGCGGAGGGTGTCGAGCAGCTTGTCGTTATCCCGCTGGTGCAGGCCGATGGACGGCTCGTCGAGGATATACAGAACGCCGATGAGGCTCGAGCCGATCTGCGTGGCCAGCCGGATACGCTGGCTTTCGCCGCCGGAAAGCGTGGCGGCAGAGCGCGAAAGCGTCAGATAACTCAGGCCCACCGCCTGCAAAAACGACAGCCGGGAGCGAATTTCGCGCACGATCTGCTCCGCGATCACGGCCATGGAGCCGGTCAGCTTCAGATTGTCGATGAATTTCAGCTCCTCTGAGATGGGCATGGCGCAGAAATCCATGATGTTCATGCCGCCGACGGTCACGGCAAGGCTGATGTCGGACAGGCGCTTTCCGTGGCACTTGGGGCACGGGCGCTCGGACATGCACTCTTCAAGCTCCTTGCGCATGGCGTCGGACTGCGTCTCGGTGAGGCGGCGGGCGACGTTGTTGACGACGCCCTCAAAGGGCCGCTCCAGCGTGCCGCGCCCGTTGGCGCGCTCATAATAGATCGTGAGCTTTTCCGTGCCCGTGCCGTAGAGAATAACGTCGAGCGCCTTCTGCGGCAGCGCATCGATGGGGTCGCTCAGAGAAAAGTGATATTTTTTCGCCAGCGCTTCAAAATACATCCGGGAGATGGAGTCGTCGCGGACGTTGTTCCAGCCGCTGGCCTGAATCGCACCCTGCAGGATCGACTTGGAGCGGTCGGGGATGATGAGCAGCGGGTCCGCGACCTGCTGCGTACCGAGTCCCGCGCAGACCGGGCACGCGCCGTAGGGGTTGTTGAACGAGAACATACGCGGGGACAGCTCCGGCATGGAGATGCCGCAGTCCTCGCAGGCGTAGTTCTGGGAGAAGAGCGTGTCTTTGTCCCCGTCCAGCTCGTTGAGAATGACGAGGCCGCCGGAAAGATTGGAGGCTGTCTCCACGGAATCCGTCAGTCTCCGGGCAAGATCGGGCTTCATGATGAGCCGGTCGACGACGACCTCAATGTGGTGCTTTTTATTCTTGTCGAGCGCAATATCCTCCGTCAGCTCGTACAAACTCCCGTCGACGCGCACGCGGGCGTAGCCGCTGCGCCGGGCATCCTCGAAGACCTTCTGGTGCTCGCCCTTTTTGCCGCGCACGACGGGGGATAAAATCTGGAACTTTGTCCTGTCGGGCAGCCCCATGATCTGATCGACGATCTGGTCGACCGTCTGGCGGCGGATCTCCTTGCCGCACTTCGGGCAGTGCGGCGTGCCGCAGCGCGCCCACAAAAGGCGCAGATAGTCATAAATTTCCGTGACCGTGCCGACCGTCGAGCGGGGATTCCGGCTGGTGGTCTTCTGGTCGATGGAGATGGCGGGAGAAAGGCCGTCGATGGAGTCAACATCCGGCTTGTCCATCTGGCCGAGGAACATCCGCGCGTAGCTCGACAGCGACTCGACATACCGCCGCTGGCCCTCGGCAAAGATCGTGTCAAAGGCCAGAGACGACTTGCCGGAACCGGACAGACCGGTCAGGACGACCAGCTTGTCGCGCGGAATTTCAACGGAGATATTCTTCAGATTATTGACGCGCGCACCCTGCACGCGGATACAGTTTTCCATGGTTCGCTCCTGTGTAGAAAAATCGAATAATTCAGTCTGCTTATTATACCAGATTCGTTTGAAAACTACAACAGGATTTTCAAACAAAAGTTTTTAAATTTCAAAAAGCAGAGACTTGCGGCTTCTGATGGAACATGCTATAGTATAGAAAATTCAAGCAGCGGGGAGGCAAGCGTATGCGAAACCTGTTAAAGCTGGTGTTTCAGCGGGTCGTGGCGGTGTCGTTCGGCATTGCGCTGCAGATCATATTTCTGATCGTGATGGCGACGTATCTGCGGACCGACTTTTTCTGGATCCGGATCGCCATGAACGTGCTGAGCTGGGCAGTCGTTATTTATATCATCTCGTGCGGTGTCAATCCCAGCTATAAGATCGCGTGGATCGTGCTGATTCTGGCCTTCCCCGTGGCGGGACTGACGATCTATCTGCTCTTCGGCGGCAACAAAATTTCCAGCTACGAGCACCGGAAGATGCAGTCGATCGAGGCCGTCACCATGCAGCAGCTGCGGCAGGACGAAGCGCCCTTATGGGAGCTGGCCGCCGCTGAAACGCCCGCGTTCAACCACGCGCGCTATCTGCTCTCGGCCTCCGGCTACCCCATCTACGACGACGCGGACGCGGAGTATTTCCCGAGCGGCGAAAGCTGCTACGCTGCGATGCTGGAGGAGATCAAAAAGGCGGAGCGCTATATTTTCATCGAGTTTTTCATCATCGCCACCGGCAAGATGTGGGACCCCATGCTGGAGCTTCTGCGCCAAAAGGCGGCGGCAGGCGTCGACGTGCGCGTCGTATACGATGATTTCGGCTGCATCACGCGGCTTCCCATGGGCTACGCGAAAAAGCTGCGCGAGATGGGCATCCGCGCCCACGCGTTCAACCCCTATATCCCGATCCTTTCCGCCCGCCTCAATAACCGCGACCACCGCAAGCTTCTGATCATCGACGGCAAGGCCGCGTTTACCGGCGGCGTCAATCTGGCCGACGAATATATCAACGAATACAAGCGCTTCGGTCACTGGAAGGACTGCGGTATTCTCGTGCGCGGCAAGGCCGTGTGGTCAATGACGGTCATGTTTTTGTCCCTCTGGGGCTACGTTGACCGGTCGGAGGAGGATGTGAGCCGCTTCCGCGCAGACTATCCGGAAAAGCGGGGCGGCACGGGCTTTCTCCAGCCGTTTGCCGACAGTCCGCTCGACAACGAGGACGTCGGCGCGACGATTTTGCAGTCCGTCATTTCCTCTGCGCAGGAGCGGATGTGGATCATGACGCCGTATCTGATCCTGGACGATAAAATGACCACGGCGCTGTGCGTCGCGGCAAAAACAGGCGTCGACGTGCGCATCATCACGCCCGGCATCCCGGACAAATGGTATGTCCACGCGGTCACGCGCGCAAACTATGAGGAGCTGACGCGCGCAGGCGTGCGTATCTTCGAATATACGCCGGGCTTCATCCACTCCAAGGTCTATCTGGCCGACACGAAGCAGGCTGTTGTCGGCACGGTCAATCTGGACTTCCGCAGCCTGTATCTGCATTTTGAAGACGCCGTGTATCTCTATGACACCACTGTGAACGCACAGGTGCAGGCGGATTTTGAACAGACGCTTCCCCAGTGCAGAGAGATCACAGCCGAGCAGTGCCGCCATACGCACCTGACGCAGCGCGTGCTGCGGGCGCTGCTGCGGCTGCTCGCGCCGCTGATGTGAGCGGAAGCGGAAAGGAGACGCCCATGTCCATTCACGACGGCCACCGCGACCGGATGCGCAGGCAGCTCAAAACCAGCGGCATGGACTCCCTTTCGGACGTGCAGGTGCTGGAGATGCTGCTGTATTACGCCGCGCCGCGCGGCGATACGAACCCGACAGCGCACGCGCTTTTAAGCCGCTTTGGGACGCTCGACAGCGTGTTTTCCGCGCCGGAGTCGGAACTCAAAAAGGTCAGCGGTGTCGGAGACGCCGCAGCGCAGCTGATCCGGCTCGTGCCGCAGGTGGCGCGGCGCTGCCTCATGAGCCGCAGCACGCAGATTGAGATTCTGGACACCACGTCCAAATGCGGTCAATACCTGCTGCCGTACTTCCACGGCGAAAGCGAGGAGGTCGTGTACCTTCTGTGCCTCGACGCAAAGTGCAAGGCGCTCGACTGCGCGCTCATCCATCGAGGCGGCGTGAACGTCGCGTCCATCGCCGCGCGCAAGGTCGTCAAGGCTGCGCTGGACGCGAACGCGACCTCCGTCGTGCTTGCGCACAACCACCCCAGCGGCCTTGCGCTGCCCAGTCCCGAGGACCGGCAGACCACGCTGGTATTAAAGGCGGCGCTGGAGGCAGTCGGGATCGTGCTGGCCGACCATATCATTGTCGCGGACGACGATTTTGTCTCCCTGCGCGACGACGGCATTCTGGAGGATCCGTATGAACTTTAAGCTGCACTCCCAATTCAAGCCCACCGGCGACCAGCCGCAGGCCATCGAGAAGCTGACGCAGGGTCTCAATATGGGCCTGAGCGATCAGGTCCTGCTCGGCGTGACCGGCTCCGGCAAGACGTTCACCATGGCGAATATCATCGCCAACGTGAATAGGCCTACGCTGGTCCTCGCGCACAACAAGACGCTGGCTGCGCAGCTGTGCTCGGAATTCCGCGAGTTTTTCCCGGAAAACGCCGTGGAATACTTCATTTCCTACTACGACTATTACCAGCCTGAGGCGTATATCGCCCAGACGGACACCTACATTGAAAAGGATTCCGCCATCAACGACGAGATCGAGCGCCTGCGCCACAGCGCGACGAGCGCGCTGTCCGAGCGCCGGGACGTGATCGTCGTCTCGTCCGTGTCGTGCATCTACGGCCTGGGCGACCCGATCGACTATAAAAACATGGTCGTTTCGCTCCGCCCCGGCATGGAATACGACCGGGACGAGCTTATGCGCAAGCTGACCGAGATCCGCTATGAGCGCAACGACCTCAACTTCGTCCGCAACGCCTACCGCGTGCGCGGCGATACGCTGGAGGTCTATCCCGCCTACTGGTCTGGCCGGGCCATCCGCATTGAGTTTTTCGGCGATGAAATTGACCGCATTTCCGAGGTCAACGCCGTCACCGGCGTACCGGAACGCATTCTGAACCACGTCGCCATCTACCCCGCGTCACATTACGTCGCATCGAGAGAGAAAATGGCCCGCGCCATGAAGGATATTGAAGCTGAGATGTGGGAGCAGGTGCGCTTTTTCGAGGAGCACGACAAGCTGCTTGAGGCGCAGCGCATCCGCCAGCGGACGCAGTACGATCTGGAAATGCTGCAGGAGATCGGCTTCTGCTCCGGCATCGAGAATTATTCCCGCGTCATTGCCGGCCGCGCCCCCGGCACCCCGCCGACGACGCTGCTGGACTATTTCCCGGACGATTTCATCCTCTTCGTCGATGAGAGTCACGTCACGCTGCCGCAGGTGCGCGCCATGTATAACGGCGACCACGCACGCAAGAAAAGCCTCGTCGACTACGGCTTCCGCCTGCCGTCGGCGTATGATAACCGCCCTCTGACCTTCGACGAGTTTACAGACCGCATCCATCAGGCAATCTATGTTTCTGCGACACCTGCCGAGTATGAGCGCAGCCGTGCCGGGCAGATCGCCGAGCAGGTCATCCGGCCTACGGGCCTTCTTGACCCGGAGGTCTTCGTGCGCCCCATCGAGGGGCAGATCGATGATCTGATCGGCGAGATCAACGCCACGACGGACAAGGGCGAGCGCACGCTCGTCACGACGCTGACGAAGAAAATGGCAGAGGACTTGACGAAATACCTGACTGAAAACGGCATCCGCGTGCGCTATATGCACTCGGACATCGGGGCTATGGAGCGCATGGAGATCATCCGCGACCTGCGCATGGCGAAATTTGACGTGCTGGTCGGCATCAACCTGCTGCGCGAAGGACTTGATTTGCCGGAGGTGTCGCTGATCGCAATTCTGGACGCCGATAAAGAAGGCTTCCTGCGCTCGGAAACGAGTCTTATCCAGACGATTGGACGCGCGGCCAGAAACGCGCAGGGCCGCGTGCTGCTCTACGCGGATAAGATCACGCCCGCCATGCGTGCCGCCATGGACGAGACGGCAAGACGCCGCCAGATCCAGGATGCGTATAACAAGGCGCACGGCATCGTGCCGAAGACCATCGTGAAATCCATCCGGGATCTGATCGAAATTTCCGCCTCCCCCACACCGGAACACAAGGGCAAGGGCGGCGTAAAGATGACGCGGCAGGAGCTTGCGCGTGAGATTGAAAAGCTCGAAGCGCAGATGCGCAAGGCCGCGCACATGATGGAATACGAATATGCCGCCGTCCTGCGCGACGAGATCATCCGCCTGCGCACGGAGGCAGACAAGAAATAACATGACGACAAGAAAAGAGCTCCTGCCGGGCGTGTTCCTCACGTCTATCCAGGACGGGCGGTTCAAGACCGCCTGCTTCAGCCTCAGCTTCCTCAGGCCGCTTCGCGCAGGCGAGGCGGCCATGAACGCGCTGCTGCCGAGCGTACTCCTGCGCGGCAGCGAAAAAACGCCCTCCATCCGCGCCATCGCCGACCGGCTGGACGAACTGCGCGGCGCGTCCATTGGTGCGCTGGTGCGCAAAAAGGGAGAAATTCAGCTCACGGGCCTGTTTGCCGACTGTCTGGAAGACCAATATGCGGGCGAGGCCGTTTTTTCGCACCTGCTGGACTTTGTCTCCGAGCTGCTGTTCTGCCCGCGAACGGAACACGGCGCGTTCGTGCCGGAGCTTGTCTCGCAGGAATGCCGGAATCTGCAAAACGCCATGCAGAGCGTACTGGACGACAAGAGCGCGTACTGTGAGCGGCAGCTGCTCCGGGCCATGTGCCGGGGCGAACGCTACGCCTGCGGCCGTCTCGGAGAGCCGGAAGAGCTTGATAAAATCGACGTGCGCACGCTCTGGGCGCACGATAAGTCGGTGCTGGCCTCGTCGCGCGTGGAGCTTTTCTATCTCGGCAGCAAATCCGTCGGAGAAGCGGAGGCGCTGCTGCAGCCGCTTCTGGCGCAGCTGCCGCGCACGGCCTGCGTCCCGGTCGGAACAAACCCCAGCCCGCTGCCGCAGGAGCTTCGGAGGTTTTCCGAAACAATGCCGCTTGCGCAGAGCCGGATCTCACTGGGCTTCCGCACGGATGTGACGCTGCGAAGCGCGCAGTATCCCGCGATGCTGCTTCTGAACGCGATGCTCGGCGGAGGTGAACAGAACCGGCTCTATACCGTCGTGCGCGGGCGGATGGCATTGTGCTACGAGGCCGGGAGCTGGTACGACGGACACAAGGGCATTCTCGCTGCGTCCGCAGGCTGCGGACGCACGGATCTGCCCGCTGTCGAGCAGGAAATTCTGCATCAGCTTGCGGAGCTGGCCGCGGGCCGCTTTTCACAGTCTGAGCTGGAAACGGCCCGCACGGGGCTGCTTTCCGATCTGCGGCTGCTGTGCGACAGCCCCGGCAGGCTCGATGAATTTTACACAGGCCGGGCAGCGGAGGGCATTTCGCAAAGCCCCGCCGAACTGGCCGCAGCGCTCTGCGCCGTCACGGCGGAGGACGTCTGCGCCGCTGCGCGGCGCGTGCGGCCCGATGCGGTCTATACGCTGGAGGAAGCATGAGCTGGAAGGACTATCCCGCGCTCAGTGAGCGCTGTTATCTGGAAACGCTGCCGAACGGCCTGCGTCTGCGCGTCGTGCCGAAGCCGGGCTTTGCCGGGAAATTCGCGTTTCTGGGCGTGAATTTTGGCTCATGCGACACACAGCTTCCGCAAAGCGGCGGCTGGCAGACCGTGCCGGACGGCACGGCGCATTTTCTCGAGCACCGGATGTTCTGCCTCCCGGACTGCGACCCGGAGACGGAATTTTCCCGCCTCGGCGCGGAGGCGAACGCCTTTACCGACTATGCCATGACCGGCTATTATTTCACCTGCACCGACCGCTTTGACGACTGCCTGCGCCTGCTTCTGCGGATGGCCTCGACGCCGTACTTCCCGCCGGAAGCAATGGCAGCGGAGCGCGCCGTCATTGCCGATGAGATCGCGCTCTATGATGATTCGCCCGAGGACTGCGTGCAGGAGCGGCTGTGCCGCGTGCTCTACCGCCGCCACCCCATCCACATCCCCATCGCAGGCTCCCGCCGCTCCATCCGCGCCGTCACGCCGGAGCTGCTGCGGCGCTGCTTTGACGCGTTTTACGTCCCGTCCAACATGGCGTTCACCGTCATGGGCGACGTGGACGCGCAGGCCGTCTCGCGTCTCGCGCGGGAGGTCCTGCCGCCGGACTTCTCGCCGCCTCCCGCGCGTCCCTGCGGTGAAGCGGAGCCTGCTCGCGCGTTCCGGCACAGAACGCTCCGGACGCTCCCGGTCAGCCAGCCGGTGTTTGCCATCGGCTTCAAGACCGCACCGTCCGCCGACCCGCTCCGGCAGGAGCTGACCGGACAGCTTGCCGCAGAGCTGCTGCTGGGCGAAAGCGCGGCACTGTACGAGGACCTTTATACGCGCGGACTGATCGACGCAGACTTTTCCTCCGGCTTCACACGCGTACCCGGCGCGGCGTTTTTGCAGGCCGGCGGCGCGGGCCGTGACCCGGAGGCGGTGCTGGAGGCCATTTTGCAGGCGCCGAAGACCAGCTTTTCGCCGGAGCGCTTTGCACGGCTGAAAAAATCCGTGCGCGGCAGACTCCTGCGGGAGCTTGACGGATTCGAATCGACCTGCTATCGTATATGCGAGGCCATATTCGCAGGCGGAGACTGCTTCTGCGAGTTTGATCTGCTGGATTCCATCACGCTTTCCGACACAGAAGCGCTGCTGACGCAGACAGTCACACCGGAACGCGCCGCGCTCAGCGTTGCTGCGCCGGAAGAAGCGTAGATTTTGGACGCACCAATTGCAGGGGCTGATGCCCACATCGGCCTGGCAGAATGCACTATTTTAACGAAAATCTTCGGTGAATCCGTACTGCCCTGCAAATTTCGAATGCAAAGCGTTTTTACCGCAGATATTAAAACGCAGCTACCTACAAATCTGTTGTACCATAACAGGCGGCGCGTACCACAGCGCACGTAAGGTGACTTGGTGTGTTCGCAGGGACTAAAATTCAGGTCCTCGCCTGAATTGTACCCGCAGCAGGCACCAAACGCGTCCCAGCACTCTTTTCTCCCCTGTCTTTTCTCTTGCGAGCGAAAAGACAGGGCCGCCGGAGGCATCCGCCGCTCAATTCATTAGGAGGAATTCATATGTTTCTCGCATCTCCCATCACATTCCCGAATCTCGGCATCGAGATCGATCCAAGCCCCGTGGCCTTTACGGTCTTTGGGAAGGACATCTACTGGTACGGCATCATCATTGCCGCCGGGTTCCTGCTCGCTGTTTTCTATATGCTCGCGCGGGCGAAGGACTTCGGCATCACGCAGGACGACGTGCTGGACATGATCCTCTGGGCCGTACCCATCGGCGTGATCTGCGCCCGGCTGTATTACTGCATTTTCTATTGGGAGCTCTACGCCGACGATCCCATTTCCATTCTCTACATCTGGGAGGGCGGACTTGCCATCTACGGCGGCATCATCGGCGGCGCGATCACGCTGCTCGTCGTTGCGAAGCGCAAGAAAATCCCGGCTCCCGTCCTGCTCGACGTGGCGGGCATGGGCGTCATCATCGGCCAGCTTATGGGCCGCTGGGGAAACTTTATGAACCGCGAGGCGCACGGCGCTGTCACGGATACGTTTTTGAAGATGGGCCTGCAGGATGCGTCCGGCGTCGTGACGTATTACCACCCGACGTTCCTCTATGAATCCATCTGGAACCTGATCGGCTTCATCGGCCTGCATTTCTTCTCGAAGAAGCGGAAATTCGACGGCGAGGTGTTCCTTGCCTATGTGGCGTGGTACGGCCTTGGCCGCGTCTGGATCGAGGGGCTGCGCACCGACAGTCTGTACCTGTTTTCCACCGGCATCCGCGTCAGCCAGCTGGTCGCGGCAGTTTCCTTCCTTGCTGCGGCGGGAATCCTCGCGTGGGTGCTCGTCAAAAAGAAGCCCGCGCGCGAATCGCTCTACGTCAACCGCAAACGCGAAGAACCGCAGGCGGACGAAAAACAGGACGATTAAAAGAAAATTTACAAAATAACTGACATTCCGCATCACTTGCCTATTCCATTTTTTTCGGGCAGGTGGTATACTACAGGAAATAATAAAGCAAATATGCTGCTGAAAGGAGCTTCTCCATGCGTTTTTCTGAAAATTTTGAAGCTGCAAAGAACATTGCCGTAGAGGCCGCCCAGACTGCTGCCGCAAAGGCGAAGGAGCTGGCCGCCGTCGCAAAGGCCAACATTTCCATCTATGCCGAGGAAGATAAGGTCAAGAAGGCCGAGATCGAGCTGGGCAAGCTGTATTACCGCGACTACGCCGTCGGTGAAGAGCTCGACACTGCCGAGTATCTGCCGTGGTGCCAGAAGATCGACGAGTCCAAGAAGGCCATCGCCGAGCTGAAGGACTTCATCGCCTCCCTCCGCGAAGACGAAGCGCCCGCCGAGACCGAGGCCGCTCCCACGGACGACGATTTTGAGATCGTTGTCGCCGACGAGCCCAAGGCCGACGAAACGCCCGCCGTCGAGGCTCCGAAGACGGAAGAAGCCCCCGCTGAGGAAACTCCCGCCGAGGACGCCCCCAAGACAGAAGAATAAGCCTGTCAGAACCGGACGCATTGCTCGCAGTGCGCCCGGTTTTTCTGCTTTTTGAAGGAGACGGCCCATGCGACGGCTCTGCCTGTTCACCGGCGGCTTCGCCGCTGCCGCTGGTTTGTATCTGTTTCTGCTGCACGGTGCGCCAGGCGTGCTGCTCGCCGCGCTTGCAGCGGTCTGTGCGCTGCTGTTTCTGCTCCGGCGTCCGATTTTGCGCCGGGCGGCGGTCTGCGTGCTGGGCCTTTTGGCCGGATTTGCCTGGTGCCGTGGGTACGAGGCGCTTTTTCTGCGCCCGTTTTCTGCTCTTTCCGGCGAAACAGCCGCGTTTTCCGCGCAGGCGCTTGCCACTCCGCAGGAAAGCAGCTACGGGCAGTCCGTCTCCGCCCGGCTGACGCTGGACGGAAAAAGCTGCATGGCGGTCATTTACTTTGACGAGGCCGACGGTGAGATCCTTCCCGGAAGCCTCCTGTCCGGCACGGCAAAGTTCACCACGGCGCAGGAAAAGCATCTGCGCGGCAAGGATTACGATCTGTCGCGCGGCGTATTCCTGACGGCAAGCTGCCGCGAAACGCTGCACGCCGAGCCGGGCCGCGCATCAGTCTGGCTTGCCCCGGCTCTGTTTGCCGAACGCCTCCGCGCGGCGATCCAGTCCGCATTCCCGTCTGACACGGCGGGCTTTGTACAGGCGCTGCTGCTGGGCGATAAAACAGGGCTCCGCTACGAGGATCAGAACGATCTGGCCATCGCGGGCATTTACCATGCCGTCGCCGTGTCCGGTATGCACGTTTCGATTTTGCTCGGCATGATCCTGCTGCTGTGCGGCGGGAACCACCGGCTTGCGGCGGCGCTCG
>OHFG01000330.1_pt1 | contig 40864 bp, 40 predicted proteins | sample 1567411 | NCBI WGS metagenome assembly OHFG01 (sample SAMEA3879563, study PRJEB24766) | human gut metagenome | biome: human-associated habitat; feature: feces | place: USA | collected 1985/1987
GGGTGGGCATGGTGCGCAGATACTCCATGCTCATCTTCTTTTTCTGCAGGGGGTATTCGTCGGCGGGGCAGTCGCCCAGAATCTCCACGCTCTCGGCGTTCAGCTCAAAGGGCTGCTTTGCCTGCGGGGTGAGCACCAGCTTGCCCTTGATGCGCAGGCTGCTGTACAGACCGGTGTGGATGACTTCGTCGTAGTTTGCCAGCTTACCGGCTTCCAGCACGACCTGCAGGGTCTTGAAGCAGCCGCCGTCCGACAGGGCGATGAAGCCGATGTTCTTGGAGTCGCGGATGTTCTTTGCCCAGCCGCAGACGGTGATCTCGGTGCCGTCCGCCGGGGTGTTCTTGAACAGCGAAAGGATCTCGGTACGTTCCATAGTAGTTCTCCTTTATAAACAAAAAAGACAGCTTTTGCCCTGAAAGTTCAGGGCGAACAAGCTGTCTTGTAATGTCCGCGGTGCCACCTGAATTACCGGAAGTGTCCGGTCGCTCACGCGCTCTTTGTTTAAGCGCTGTCCCTGTAACGCTGGACCTGCGGCGCACCTACTTAACGGCAGACGCGCTGCCGTGTTCAGTTTGCTGCTCCCGGGTGTTCGTTCACGCGGCGCACGGGCGCGGCTCTCAGCTGTACCGCACTCTCTGGGCCGGACGGCCCGCGCTACTTTTCCCGTTCCTTGCATTTGTTGTTTTAAAATAGCACGTTGGCGGCATTTTGTCAACCTTACCGCGCGGCATCGGGGAAAATTCTGTGTTTTTTCTTGTCAGAACGCCTTTTCTCTGATAAAATGGGAAAAAGCGGTATTCCGCAAAAACAGATTCTGGAGGAGATCATGAAGCACACACACCGCATCATCCGTCTGCTGACCCTCGCTGTGGTCAGCTGCGCACTGGCCGCCCTGCTGAGCGGCTGCACCAAAGAAGAATTCATTGCCGGGTACAACGAGTTTTTGTTCGGCGACTGGTTCCCCTCTCCCCCAAGCGCCGGGGAGACCCCCGCTGCGGAAGGTTCCGCATCGGGGGTCTCCGGTCACGTCTACGCCGAGCCCAACCCCGAGTGCGACGCCAAGATCTCGTCGCTGATGAGCGAGCTGTACTCGCTGGAGTCCTCTGCACGGTCGGATGTCAGCAGTGCCATCCAGAGCGCAAAGGATGAATACCACGCCCTGCCCGCCTCTCAGCGGACCTTTGCCAATAAAGTCAGCATCGCCTACAAGCATCTTTCCTCGGTGGAGAGCACCTACGACAGTGCCGTCTCCTCGGTGGTCAGCGAGATGCGCAGCGTGCTGCGGGAGTATAACCAGCCCGAGACCATAGCCGATCAGGCCTGGAGCTACTATCAGTCTGCCAAGAGCAGCATGATCTCCAGCCTTGGCGGCTGATTCAGCCTAATAATGTTTCCACGAGGCCCTGTGCTGCCAGATATCCGGCGTACAGGGCCTCATTTAAGTTGTTGCCGTGCCCGCCGATCTCGATCAGCAGACTGCCGGCGGTCAGGTCCTGATTATAGAACCGGTAGCTGAACAGCACCGGGCGGGTAAGGCCGGGGTATTTTGCCTCCATGCTGCGCTCCCACGCAGCGGCAAAACGCAGGTTCTGCCGCCATGCGGGCAGCTGCACGCTGGTGCCGTTGTCGCACCCGCAGATGATCATCACCTGCGCCGCCTGCCGTCCGTCTATGGTGCACACCGGGGCGCAGCGGGTGCCGTTTTCCCGCTCGATGGCGTCCCGGTGGACGTCCAGCACCACCTTGATGCTGGGGTACTGCGCCAGATACTGCTGCACCACCGCCCGGCTGTTGGCATAGCTGCCGGTGTAGCTGGGGTAGTCGTTCAGGGTCTCGTCATGCAGGGTGCAGATGCCCGCCGCATTGAGGGTATCGGCCATCACCCGCCCCACCGCGCACATATTGATGCTGCGGTCGGTGCTGCGGGCACCGTCCCCGGGGGTGAACCACAGCCCGGCAGAAAGGCGGTAGTCCTCGGTGGCGTGGGTGTGCATAATGAGCACCTGCGGCGCGGCGCTGTCCTTTTCGATGGCAAAGGGCAGGGGCTGCGCCGCCTCGGCGGCGATGTCTGCCGCCGTCTGCCGGGTGTTATTCTTGATGCTGCCCGCACCGCAGGGGATGTACTTTTCGCCGCTGCCCTGCCCGAACTGCTGCTCTGTCACTGTGCCCGCATCGGCGGGGCGGGCCTCGTCCGGCTGCAGCGCCACAAAATACTGCTCCACCCCGGTCTGTACCGGGGCGGCAGCTTCCTGCGCCGGAGAAGGTGCGGATGCAGCCTCCGCCGCGCTTTCCGCAGACGATTCTGCTGCCCGGCTCTCCACAGCCTGCTGCCCCAGATGCAGCAAAGTCTGTGCGGCGGGCACCGGCGCTGCCAGAAAGGCCGCCAGCACCAGCGCGGCGCTGCGGGCAAAGATGCACAGCGCTGCAAACAGCACCGCAGCCTGCAAAAAGGGCACTGCCCTGCTCTGCCCCGCCGACAGACGCCAAGGCTCTCTGCTGCGCATGGCAAGACCTCCTTTCTTCACCCCGTCAGCCAGCACAGCTGCTGCACGGTAAGGCGGGGCTGCAAGGCGCGGTTGACGCTGCCCGCCAGCAGGGCCGCGCCGTGGGCGATGACGCTGTCCAGTGCGCGGGGCGTGACCACAAGGTCTGCGCCCTCCTGCGCCTGCATCAGGGTGGGGATGCCCGCCGCCACCACCGGCACGCCTAAGGTGTCCCGGGTCAGGTGGCGGGTGTGGTCGGCCTGCGCCGGGTAAAGCCCTGCGTCCGAAAACTGCACTGTGCGCCCCAGCCGCTGCCCCTCGGCGGAGCAGAGACTGTCCACGCAGACCACCGCCGCCGGGCGCAGCTGCCCCACCAGCGCCGCCGCCAGCTGCTGCAGGGAAAGCCCGGTGGCTGCCGCCACCCCGGGCGCAACGGCTGCCACCGGGCGCAGGCCCCGCACCGGCGGGGCAGCGCCCGCGCCCATGGTGACAAGGATGCGCTGCACCGTGCGCGGGCCAAGGGCATCGGCGGTGATGCGGCGGTTGCCCACCCCCAGCACCAGCACCGGCCCTTCCGGCGGCAAAAGGGCCCGCAGCTCCCGGGCGCACACCTCGATGACGGCGGCGTCCCGCTCGTCCAGCACGCTGACGCTGGGCATTTCCAGCGTGACATACCTGCCCCGAGGGCGGCTGAGCCCCTCGCGGGCGATCTCCACCCTTGTCACCGTGACCCCGCCGTGGCGGGCGGTGGCCAGCCGCACCCCTGCGGGCAGCGGCTGCGCTGCGCCTGAAAACAGCTCGTCAGCCATATCCGTAGTACGCATTTTCCACACTCTCCGTTCCTTTTTGGGGCAAAAGCCCGCTTTCTTGCCGGAAAGTATGGGAAAAATAAAACTTTTCCAAACAAAAATCAAAAAAACGCTTGCGCTGGTACGCGAAATATGGTATCATAGGGTGCGCTGTTATAGGTAGCCAAGGAGGTGGAACGAATGCCTAACATCAAATCTCAGAAGGACCGCGTCGTGCAGGCTGCTGCAGAGCAGGCTCACAACAAGGCCATTAAGACCAACCTGAAAACAGTCGTCAAGAAGGCAGACGCTGCCATCGATGCGAATGCCGCTGACAAGGACGCAACCGTCCTGGCTGCTGTTTCCGCGATCGACAAGGCTCGCGCTAAGGGTGTCATCAAGAAGAACACCGCCAGCCGCAAGATCAGCCGTATGGCAAAGCGTGCTAACAAGAACGCTTGATCGCGCAGTTTGATTGACGAACAAAACCTCTGTGCCGGGTGACCGGCACAGGGGTTTTTGTTTTTTCCGCTGTTATGTCCCGCACAGTGCGGCAAGGCTTTGCCGCTGCACCGGTTCCAGCAGCTGCTCCGGCGGCAACGGCTGCGGCGGCAACGCCACCCACCACACCGCCCACGCTGCGGGAACCACCGCCGCCAGCGAAAGCCCCGGGTACAAAAGCGCCGGCTCGTGCAGCCACGGGCTGCCCGGCGGCAGCACCAGCGCCGTGCACAGGCACAGTGCCGCCCACAGCTCCCACAATACGGTCTGTCCGCTGTGTTTCATGCGCCTCACCTCCGTTTTGCCCCCAGTTTACCAGCCGCCGGGCGCAAAATGTGGCGAAACAGCGCGGGCAAAACATCAGTTCTGGTCGTGGCTTTTGCCCACAAGACTGCATACCACGCCGCAGACAAGGCTTGCGGTGATGCCCGCAGAGGCAGCGGTCAGCCCGCCGGTCAGGATGCCGATGGCACCCTTTTCCGCCACGGCGGTGCGCACCCCCTTTGCCAGCAGATGCCCGAAGCCCAGCAGGGGCACGCTCGCCCCCGCACCGGCAAACTCTGCCAGCGGCGCATACAGCCCCACCGCCGAGAGCACCACCCCCGCCACCACATAGCCGGTGAGGATGCGTGCCGGGGTCAGCTTTGTCAGGTCGATGAACAGCTGCCCCACCGCGCAGAGGACACCGCCTATTAAAAATGTCCACAGATAGTTCATTTCAGCTCTCCTTTTCCGGTGCGGTCAGCTCTACCAAATGCGCCACCGCCGGGATGCTCTCCTTTTGCAAAAAGGTAGTCTGGCTCATCAGCGCCCCGGTGGCGAGGAACAGCACCCGGCGGCTGCCGCGGCGCAGCAGCTTTGGCAGGATATGCGCGCAGAGCACGGCGGCGCAGCAGCCCGCGCCCGAGCCGCCGCTTTTTACCCGCTGCTCCCCGGCATCGTAAAGCAGACAGCCGCAGTCCGCGTGGTTTTTCAGCAGCAGACCCTCTGCTGCCAGCAGCTCCCGCAGCATCTGACTGCCCACCAGCCCAAGGTCGCCGGTGTAGATGCAGTCAAAATCCCGCAGTTCTGCATGGGTATCGGCAAGATAGTGCAGCAGGGTGGCGGCAGCGGCCGGTGCCATGGCTGCGCCCATATTGTTGATATCCTTGATGTTATAGTCCTGCACCCGCCCAAGGGTGGCAGCGGCAACGCCCACCCCCTGCCCTGCCGGACGCAGCAGGCAGCACCCAGCGGCGGTGGCTGTCCACTGCGCTGTGGGGGTGCGCACCGCGCCGTAACTCAGCGGGGTGCGGAACTGACGCTCTGCCGCGCAGAAATGGCTGGAGGTCATGGCCAGCAGGTTCTGCGCCGCCCCGCTGCTGCACAGCGCCGCGCCCAGCGCCAGCGCCTCGGCCATGGTGCTGCACGCCCCGAACAGCCCCGCAAAGGGCACGCCCAGCTCCCGCAGCGCGTAGCCGGAGGCGGTGCACTGCGCCTGCAAGTCCCCCGCCAGCGCAAGGTCTACCCGCTCGGCGGGCAGAGACGCCTTTTGCAGGCAGAGCCGTGCCGCCCGCAACTGCAGCTGCTTTTCGGCGGCTTCCCAGCTGCACTGTCCCAGCCGGTTGTCGGTGGTCAACTCGTCAAAGCCCGCCGCCAGCGGGCCCTCGCTCTCTTTTTTGCCGCCCACCGCCGCCTGTGCGGCGATGACCGGCGGGGTATGGAACAACAGGGTATCGCCCCGGCGCTCTGTCATAAAATTTTCTCCTTTTTTCTACAAAAAATGCCCTGGCACGTGCTATACTGGTGCTGCGGCGCTGCAATATCCGGCGGGGCTGTTCCGTATTATAAAGCAGAGGCCCCCAGCAGCCAGAGCACCGCGCCGTACACCACCGCCGCCAGCGTGCCGTACACGATGACCGGCCCGGCGATGAGGAACATCTTGGCTCCCGTGCCCGGCACCCGTCCCTCGGCCTTGAACTCGATGGCCGCACTGACCACCGCGTTGGCAAAGCCGGTGATGGGCACCAGCGACCCCGCCCCGGCCTTTGCCGCCAGCTTCTGGTACCAGCCCAGCGTGGTCAGCACCGCCGAGAGCAAGATCAAAGTGCAGCTGGTCAGGGTGCCCGCCGCTTCGGCGTCCGCGCCCTGCCGCAAAAACAGCTGCCGCAGCCCCTCGCCCAGCAGGCAGATGCCGCCGCCCACGCAGAACGCCCACAGGCAGTCTGCCAAAAGCGGCGAGTGCGGCCCGGCCTTTTGCACCCGGCGTGCGTATTCCTGCGCTGTCATCTTCATCTTCCCGCGCCCCCTTTTGCGGATAGTCTGCCCGGGGCGGCGGGTGCTTATCCTTTTTTTGTGAAAGAAGGTAGATTCTATGCGTTCTTCCCATCACCATAAACATCACGCCCGCCGTCTGCTCTGCCTGACGGCGCTGGCCTGCTTTGTGGCGGGCGGCACTTCCTACGCCTGCACCCGCAAAGCTGCGGTGCCGCAGCTGCCCGCGCTGCCTGCCGAGAGCCTTGCGCAGCCCGCCGAGAACGGCACGCAGCAGAGCACCCTTACCGCCGCACAGGCACAGGCGCTGCTGGACGATCCCCGTATGATCCTTGTGAGCCGCACCCACCCGATAACGGAGGACTACCCCGTCGAGACCAAGGAGTGCGGCTCTGCCACCGCCATCAACAAGACTTTGCAGACCGAAGCCGCCGAGGCCTTTCTCTCCATGCAGGCCGCTGCCGCCAAGGACGGCGTGGATGTACGGATGCAGAGCGGCTACCGCAGCGTCAGCTACCAAAAAAAGCTGTACGATAACAAGACCCAGTACTACCGCAACAAGGGTCTGAGCGAAGCCGCCGCCCGGGAAAAGGCCGCTGCCATCGTCAACCCGCCGGGCTGCTCCGAGCACAACTGCGGCCTTGCCGCCGACCTGAACAGCCCGGAGCACACCACCCTTGACACCGGCTTTGCCGACACTGCCGCCTTCCGCTGGCTGTGCGAGAACGCAGAGCAGTACGGCTTTATCCTGCGCTACCCCAAGGAGGCGGAAAGCGTGACCGGCATCACCTACGAGCCATGGCACTGGCGCTATGTGGGCCCGGAAAACGCCGCCCTGCTCAACCGGAGCGGCCTGTGTCTGGAGGACGCGGTAGCCGTTTTGCAGCGCATTGCCGCCGGGGAGACCGTGATCGGTTAAAATCCGATGAAAACTGCCGGAAAACCCTGTGGGGTGCGTTGCAATTTACCTGCTGTTATGGTAAGATAAATACAGTCTGCCCGTGTGCGCGGCGCAGCCCTGCACCCCGACAAACGAATTCAACAAAAGAAGGAATATTTTATGATAAACCGCACAAAACTCTCTGTGATCGCCATCAGCGCCGTGCTGGCTGTCGCCCTGACCGGCTGCGGCGGCAGCGCTTCTTCCGCGCCGTCCTCCGTGTCCAGCGCCTCCGCCTCTGCACCGGTCTCCGATGCAGCTTCTCCGGCGGCGGATACCGCTGAAAACGGCACTGCCGATCTGGACAGCGCTGTGGAGACCCTGCTGGCTGCGGACCCCATCTCCAACCAGTTCGAGATCGCCGCCATGAACATCGAGTACGACTTCGGCCTGAAGGCAGAGGACGTAGCCGCCTACAAGGGCGTAAAGAGCAACGACAACGGCGACGCCGGCCTTGTGCTGGTGGTGGAAGCCGCTTCCGGCAAGGCACAGGACGTGGTGACTGCGCTGGAGAGCTACAAGCAGGATCAGGTGGCTTTCTACGGCAACTACGCCGAGTTTGCACAGGCACAGAGCAACGTGGAAAACGCCATCATCTCCTCCAAGGGCGACCGAGTGGTCATGGTGATTGCCTCCAACGAGTGCACCGCAGACCTGAACAGTGCTGTGGACAGCGCCCTGAACAGCTGAATCTGACCTTCCGAGCCGGTGCCATCTGCGGCATCGGCTTTTTTCAGTAGAAAGCCCCTGATGAGGGGTATTTCTGCTGAAGCTGCGCCCGCATCCGTCATGCCACCTTCCCCCGGCCGGGGGAAGGCTGAGTCTGTAATTCCGTGTAAAAAAGGAGGCTGACCCCTTGGTTTTCAGCACCATCATCTTCCTGTTTCGTTTTCTGCCCATCACGCTGGCGCTGTACTATCTTGCCCCCGCAAAACTGAAAAACACCGTGCTGTTTTTGTGCAGTCTGGTGTTCTACTGCTGGGGCGAGGTGCGCTTTTTCCCGGTCATGGTGGCGCTTATCCTCATCAACTACCTCAGCGGCCTTGCCATCGAGCACTTTGATGCAAAGCCCGCGCTGCGCCGCTTCTTTCTGCTGGTGGCGCTCGTCGGCAGCTTAGGGATGCTGTTCTACTTCAAGTACGCAAACTTTGTGCTGCGCAGCGCCAACGCCCTGCTGGGCACCGCTTTTGCCGAAATTCAAGGCATCGGCACCCTGCCGCTGGGCATCAGCTTCTACACCTTCCAGACCCTTTCCTACTCCATCGACGTCTACCGCCGGGATGTAAAAGCCGAGCGCAATATCATCGACTTCGGCGCTTATGTGGTCATGTTCCCGCAGCTCATCGCGGGGCCTATCGTCAAGTACCGGGACGTCTCCGACCAGCTGCACGTCTACAAGCACCGCTATAACCTCAAACAAATTGAAGAGGGCATGACCCTGTTCACCTTCGGTCTTGCCAAAAAGGTGCTGCTGGCAGACGCTGTGGGCGCACTGTGGACGGATATCATCGGGGTAGCCGACAGCCCCTCCACCACCTTTGTGGGTCTGGCAAACGCTTCCACCCCGCTGGTGTGGCTGGGCATCATCGCATACAGTTTGCAGCTGTACTTCGATTTCTCCGGCTACTCCCTCATGGGCATCGGCATGGGCAAGATGCTGGGTTTCGACTTCCCCGCAAACTTCAACTATCCCTATATCTCCGCCTCCATCACCGAGTTCTGGCGGCGCTGGCACATGACCCTGTCCGGCTGGTTCCGGGAGTATGTGTATATCCCGCTGGGCGGCAACCGCAAGGGGCTCAAGCGGCAGATTTTGAACCTGTTCATCGTGGAGCTGCTCACCGGCATCTGGCACGGCGCGAACTGGAACTTTATCTGCTGGGGTCTTTACTACTTTGTGCTGCTGGCAGCTGAAAAGCTGTTCTTGCTGCCCTACCTGAAAAAGGGTAAGGTGTGGCCGCATTTCTACACCCTGTTCCTTGTGGTGGTTGGCTGGGCAATGTTCGTGGGCAACGACACCGGCGTGTCCTTCGGGCTGCTGTTCCAGAAGCTCTTTATCCCCTCCGGCGGGGTATCACCGCTGTATTTCCTGCGGAATTATGGCGTGCTGCTGGCGGTAAGCGTGGTGTGCTGCACCCCGCTGATCGAAAAGCTGTGGGATGTGCTGCGCAAAAACGTAGTCACCCGCTGCGCCGCCATCCTGACGCTGCTGGTGGTCTCCACCGCCTATGTGGTGGGCAGCACCAACAGCCCGTTCCTGTATTTTAACTTTTAAGGAGGCGGGAAGATGTCCAAACACGAAAAAAAGACCTCCTCCCTTTTGCACTACCCGGTGCTGGTGGTGTTCAGCCTGTTTTTCATCGGGCTGTTCGCGCTGGATATGGTCACCCCGGACCGCAGTTACAGCGAGTTGGAGAACACTACCCTGAGCCAGCGTCCGGCGCTGACCCAGTTCACCGCCAAGGGGCTGAACAGCTACTTTACCGCCTACACCAAATACGTCAAGGATCAGGTGGCGGGGCGCGACCAGTGGATCAGCCTGCAGAGCGTGGTGGAGACCACCCTGCTGCAAAAGCAGCAGAACGGCGGCATCCTGCTGGGCAAGGAGCACATGATGTTCCCCCGCACTTACGGGCTGCTTTCCAGCGAGGAGCGCACCCTGCCCAAAAACACCGCAGCGCTCACCAGCCTGTGCCAGCGCTACCCGGGCAAGGTGAATGTGCTGCTGGCACCCGCCGCCAGCGATATCTATAAAGAAAACGTGCCCGCAAACGCTCCTTTGCTGGACGAGGACGGCTACCTTGACCAGCTTTCCGCTGCGGTGCAGGCGGCCGGCGGCAGCTTTGTGGACGTGCGCCCCACCCTTACCGCCCACAAGAGCGAGTATATTTATTACCGCACCGACCACCACTGGACGAGCCTTGGCGCCTACTACGCTTACAGCCAGCTGTGCCAGACCCTTGGCCTTACCCCCTTTGATACCGCCGCCCACACTGCGCTGACTGCCAACGGTTTTTACGGCACCCACTACGCCAAGGCGCGCACATGGAACGCCGTGCCGGACGTGATCACCTACTACGACCTTGCCAACACCCTGACGGTATGGAACGTAACGGCGGCAGGCCAGCCCACCGAGGGGCAGACCACCGGCCTGTACGACACAGATAAGCTCTCCGTTTATGATAAATACGCCATGTTCCTGCACGGCAACAACGGTTTAAGCCGGGTGCAGGGCAACGGCAGCGGGCGCATCCTTGTCATCAAGGACAGCTACGCCAACTGCTTTGTACCCTACCTGACCGCCAACTACGCCGACATCGATGTGGTGGACTTCCGCAACTACAACTACGGCTTGGACAAGCTGATCGCCGATAACGGCTACGACCAGATCCTTGTGCTGTACAACTTTGACAGCTTCAAGAGCGACCCCTACCTCTACCGCGCCGGGGTACAGGGCTAAACAGCCAAAAGCCTAAATTATTGCAGTCTATTTTCACAAATTTATAGCCGCAATTTCATGCGTCCCGCCAGTTTTTGCACAGATGTGCCAAAACCCCTTGATAAAATCCGACCACTGTTGTAGAATGGCCATATAGAGAACAATGCTCTATCAGCCTTTGGGTATAGACGCCGGGGGATCGGGATGCAATGCGGCATTTCCCTTTGACAAAGGAGTATTGATGATGAAAAAGATGAATTATCCCGCAGATTATGCGGTACTTTCCAACGAAGAAATGACCTATACCACCGGCGGCGGCGCAGTGGATGATGCTGCCAGTCTCGCCACTACTGCCGCAACGGTCGTAGGTGCTGTGGTGCTGGTCTCCAGCTACATCTGGGGCATCAAGCAGGCACGCACATGGCTGCAGCAGGACGGCAACAAGGACGGCAACTTCTTTACCGTGATGGGCCGCGCCACCGATGCCCTTGCCGCCGATATGGGCAAATCCGCCGGCAACTTTGTGCGGGATGCCGTTTCCACCATCATGGTGGTGGCACTGGCTCCCCTGAGCGCCATTCTGCTGGTCGTGCGCTGAGACCCTTTATTCAGAAAAAGCGGTGCGTTTTTGGGTGCACCGTTTTGGATAGCTTTGTTTCAAAAGGAGTGTTATTATGGAAAAAATGATGATGCCCGCGTATTACAACGTCCTGTCCACTGAGGAAATGACCTACACCGAAGGCGGCGCTACTGCTACCATGTCTGAGGCTCTGCTGTGCTGGCTGATTCCTCCGTACGGCTGGTTCAAAGGCGTGACCGCTGTCCGCGACTACCGCCGTAAGAACCCCAACACTTGGATGGAGAAGGGTCTGGATGCTCTGGCTACTGATATGGAGAAGAGCACTGCCAACACCATCCGCGACCTCGCCTGCGCTGCATGGTTCGTCACTTCAACCGCTTCTGGTGTCGGTCTGGTCATCAACGCAGCGATCATCCTGCTCTGATCCATCTTATCTCATAAGACCGGCTCGGAGTACACCAAAGAACAAAGCAGGCGGAGGCGCTGCCCGAAAGGGCAGCGCCTCCGCTGTTTTTGTACTTATTCTTCCGGCAAAGGATCTTCTTCCAAAGGTTCTTCACCTGTTCTGTCAAACAGCACACTCAGATAGTCCCTGCGGCCATAGAGTACTCGGTCGACCGTGACTACCGATTTTCCGGTATGGTAAAAAATCAAATAGTTCTCGCATACAAGGAACCGCTCTTCTCCTATTACTTCCGATATGGATGAAAGCAGCATTCCGCTCTCCGCAAAATCTTCCAGCTGATCTACTCTGTCCATGATTTTATTGACAAGTCTTTCCGCCGCCTGCTGATTTTGCAGATCAAGTGCAATATAATCCCAGATCGAATCCAAATCACAGCGTGCCTCGTCTGTGTATAAGATCTTATTTTTCATTTGCTCTTGCACGGAAATGCGCCCTCATTTCTTCACTGGTCAGACAGCCTTTCTCTTCCCCGGAGCGGCGACCTTTTGCGATCTCACTCATCAGACGGATCGTTGCCTGTGCTTTCTCATAATCACGCAGTTCCACAATGGCATATTTTCCGCGGCCGTTCTTGGTCAGAAAGACCGGCGAGCCTTCCTCCACATCCCGCAATACCTCGTTATAATTTCGCAAATCAGAGATTGGTTTAATATTCGGCATATTATCCACTCCTTTCAGTTTTAGTATAACGCATCTTGTTGTAAAATTCAACGTAAAATTTGCAGCAAAAAACAAAAATCCCCTGAACTGCTGTTTCCGGCAGCTCAGGGGATTTCATACCTTATGCGTTGAACATATCCTTCAGCTTTTTGAAGAAGCCCTTACGCTTTTCGTAGTTTTCTTCTTTCAGCGTGCCCTCAAATTTCTTCAGGGCATCGCGCTGCGCCTTGTTCAGCTTTTTGGGGATCTCCACCTCGCACTTGACGTACATATCGCCGCGGCCACGGCCGTTCAGGTACTGGATCCCCTTGCCGCGCAGGCGGAAGGTGGTGCCGCTCTGGGTGCCCTCGGGCACGGTGTACTCCACCTTGCCGTCAATGGAGGGCACGGTGACGCTGTCGCCCAGCACCGCCTGACTGTAAGTGATGGGCACGGTGACCCACACATCGTAGCCGTCGCGCTGGAACACCTCGCTGGGGCGCACGCTGACCATGACGATGACGTCACCGGCGGGGCCGCCGTTGGTACCGGCATCGCCCATGCCGCGCAGTGCAAAGCTCTGGTCGTCGTCGATGCCCATGGGGATGGACACCTCCAGCGTCTTTTTGGTAGCCACCTTGCCGCTGCCGTGGCAGACCTTGCAGGGGTTCTTTACCAGCTTGCCCTTGCCGCCGCAGCGGGAGCAGGGCTGCTGGGTCTGCATCACGCCAAAGGGGGTGCGCTGCTGGCGGATGACAAAGCCGCGTCCGCCGCAGTCCGGGCAGGTCTCGGGGCTGGTACCGGCGGCACAGCCGGAGCCGTGGCACTCAGTACACTCCTGCTGGCGGGTGATGGTAATGTTCTTCTTGCAGCCGTGCACGGCCTCGTCAAAACTCAGGGTGATGCGCACCCGGATGTCCTGACCCTTGCGGGGGGCGTTGGGGTTTGCCTGACGGGACGAGCCGCCGAAGCCGCCAAAGCCGCCGCCGAAGATATCGCCAAAAATGTCGCCCAAGTCCACACCGTCGCCGCCAAAACCGCTAAAGCCGCCGGGGCCGCCGCCGTTCTGTGCTGCATAAGTGGGGTCAACACCGGCAAAGCCGTACTGGTCGTACAGCTGGCGCTTTTTCGGGTCCGAAAGCACCTCGTTTGCCTCGTTGATCTCCTTGAACTTTGCCTCGGCGTCCTTATCGCCGGGGTTATAGTCCGGGTGGTACTTCATGGCAAGCTTGCGGTATGCCTTTTTGATCTCGGCATCGCTTGCGCCCTTGGATACCCCCAGCACTTCGTAATAATCACGCTTTTCCTGTGCCATATCCACTCACCTCTCCAACCTCTCCCGTCACGGTCTGTCTCCGCCGAAACCCTCTCAGGCGCTGACGCGCCAGCTCCCCCGAGGGGGGAGCTTAGACCGAGAAGGGAAACTTGTCCTCACCGCCAAAAGCTCGCCCATAGGGAGAGCTGGCATTGCGAAGCAATGACTGAGAGGGTTTACATTCTATAAACCAGCAAGAGCCGCTCCGGCCTAAACCGGAGCGGCTTTTGCTCTATTGCGCGTGTGCCCGCCGGTTTGGCCGGACACAGCGCTTTGTGTCAAACTTAGACTTCCTTGAAGTCGGCATCCACAACGCCGTCATCGTTGGGCTTTTCGTTGGTTGCGCCTGCGTCAGCACCGGGCTGTGCACCGGCGGCCTGCTGTGCGGCAGCGGCTGCCTGATACATCTTCTCGAACACCTGGCTCAGGGCTTCCTGCTTTGCCTTGATGTCGTCCACATTGCCGGACTGGACAACGGTCTTCAGGTCAGCAAGCTTTGCCTCGGCATCGCTCTTCACGTCTGCGGGCAGCTTGTCGCCGTTCTCCTTCAGCATCTTCTCGGTCTGGAACACCATCTGGTCGGCACCGTTGCGGATATCGACCTCTTCACGCTTCTTCTTATCGTCGGCAGCAAACTGCTCAGCTTCCTTCACAGCCTTGTCGATGTCCTCCTTGGACATATTGGTGGAAGCGGTGATGGTGATGTTCTGCTCCTTGCCGGTGCCCAGATCCTTGGCGCTGACCTTCACGATGCCGTTGGCATCGATATCGAAGGTAACTTCGATCTGAGGCACGCCACGGGGAGCCGGAGCAATGCCGTCCAGATGGAACACACCCAGACTCTTGTTGTCGCGGGCAAACTCACGCTCGCCCTGCAGCACGTTGACCTCAACAGAGGGCTGGTTGTCGGCTGCGGTGGAGAACACCTGACTCTTGTGGGTGGGGATGGTGGTGTTGCGGTCGATGATCTTGGTGCACACGCCGCCCAGAGTCTCAATGCCAAGGCTCAGCGGGGTGACATCCAGCAGCAGCAGACCCTTCTTCTCGCCGTTCAGAACGCCGCCCTGAATAGCAGCACCGACAGCCACGCACTCATCGGGGTTGATGCCCTTGAAGGGCTCGCAGTTCAGTTCCTTCTTCACGGCATCGTAGACAGCGGGGATACGGGTGGAACCACCGACCATCAGGACCTTCTTCAGGTCGGAAGCGCGCAGACCTGCATCCTGCAGAGCCTTGCGCACAGGGGTCATGGTGCGATCGACCAGATCAGCGGTCAGCTCGTTGAACTTTGCGCGGGTCAGGGTCATATCCAAGTGCTTGGGGCCGGTAGCATCGGCGGTGATGAAGGGCAGGTTGATCTGGCTGCTCATTGCGCTGGACAGCTCGATCTTAGCCTTCTCGGCAGCTTCCTTCAAGCGCTGTGCAGCCATCTTGTCCTTGCGCAGGTCGATGCCGTTCTCGGTCTGGAAAGCGTCTGCCATCCAGTCGATGATGCGCTGGTCGAAGTCATCGCCGCCCAGATGGGTATCGCCGTTGGTGGCCAGAACCTCGGTAACGCCGTCGCCCATCTCGATGATGGACACATCGAAGGTGCCGCCGCCCAGATCGTAGACCATGATCTTCTGGTCGTCCTCTTTATCCACACCGTAAGCCAGAGCAGCTGCGGTGGGCTCGTTGATGATACGGCGGACGTTCAGGCCGGCAATGGTGCCTGCGTCCTTGGTGGCCTGACGCTGGCTGTCGTTGAAGTAGGCAGGCACAGTGATGACAGCCTCGGTGACGGTCTCGCCCAGATAAGCCTCGGCATCAGCCTTCAGCTTCTGCAGGATCATAGCGCTGACCTGCTGGGGAGTGTACTCCTTGCCGTTCAGGGTCACCTTGTGGTCGGTGCCCATCTGACGCTTGATGGAAGAAACGGTGTTATCGGGGTTGGTGATAGCCTGACGCTTTGCAACCTGACCTACCAGACGGTCGCCGGTCTTGGTGAAGCCGACAACGGACGGGGTGGTGCGGGCGCCCTCAGAGTTGGCGATGACAACGGGCTCGCCGCCCTCCATAACAGCTACGCAGCTGTTGGTAGTACCAAGGTCGATACCAATAATCTTACTCATAATGATGTCTCCTCTCGAAAGAACAAATCTTGTTTATATGATGCTTATGATGATGTCAAGCGGATGTTATTGCAAACTCCCTTGCGGGAGGTTCGGCTTATTTATTCGGCCACCACAACGGTTGCATGGCGGATGATCTTGTCACCCAGCTTGTAACCCTTCTGGAAAACGGTGACCACCGTGCCGCTCTCCTGCCCGTCCGGGGCGGGGATCTGCTGCACAGCATTCATAAAGTTGGGGTCAAAGGGCTTGCCCAGCACCTCGATCTCCTCCACATGGAGGGCTTCCAGTGCCTTTGCCGCCTTATCCAGCGTCATGACCACGCCCTTCTTGTAGTTCTCATCGGTGGTGGGGGCGTTGGCAGCCATATCCAGCGTATCCAGAATGGGGATGATCTTTTCCACTGCATGGGAAACACCGTCGCCAAACTTCTGGTCGGCCTCGCGGGTGGAGCGCTTGCGGTAGTTGTCGTACTCGGCAGCCATGCGCAGCAGCTGATCCTTGGCCTGTGCAGCGTTCTTTTCCGCTGCATCCAGCTTTGCCTTAACGGCTTCCATCTCCCGGGCCTTCTTGTTGAACCAGCCGCCGTCCTTCTTCTTGTCCTCTTCGGTGGCAGCTTCGGCAGCAGCCTGTTCGGGCGCTGCGGCAGCGGTCTTTTCCTCGGGGGCAGTTTCCGGCTGCTCGGTCTCGGGCACCGTGTTCTTTGCTTCTTCGCTCATTCCAGATCCTCCTTATAGATCACAGTCCGCCGTGGTACGGCAGTCTGCGGGGTGTCTTTTCGTTTGCCGCTCATGCCCTCGCCCAGCTGGTCTGCAAACTCGTGCAGCAGAGGCATCAGCTTCTGGAAGGGCATCCGGGTGGGGCCGATCAGGGCAATGGAGCCCCACAGCCCGCCGCCTACCAGATACCGGTCGCTCACGATGCACAGCCCGGGGATCTGCGGTTCCAGATCCTCGCCCAGCAGCACGCTTTCGCTGCGGTTTTCCGGGGGTGCGATCAGGCTTGCGGCCTGTTCCTCGTCGTTCAGCAGGGTAAGGATATCACCCACCCGGCCGTCCAGCTGCGGCCAGTCCAGCAGGTACTGCTCGCCGCCCAGAAATACATGGGGCTTTACGCTGTCCTGCAAAATTGCGGCTGCGGCGCTGACCACCGGCACAAGCTCCGGTGCGATTTGGCCGCACAGCTCGCTGAGCATCCGGGTGGAAAGATCCACCGGTGCCACAAAGGTAAGGTTGCGGTTGAGCAGCGCCGCAAGGGCAGCTGCATTTTCCCGGGAAAGCCCGGTGCGTACCCGCGCCACCCGGGTGCGGACGTAACCGGCGGTGGTCACAGCCAGCACAGCGGCTGCGCTGCGGCCCACCTGCACCACCTCGTAATGGGCGATGCACAGATCCTCGGCGCAGGGGGTGCTGACGGCGGCGGTGCAGCCGCTGATGGCGGCCAGCGCCTTGGCAGCGCCCTGTGCCAGCTTTTCCGGCTCGTGGTCAAGGCTGGCGAACACCGCATCCACCCGGGCGCGGGTAACGCGGTCCAGCGGCTGATCATCGGTCAGCAGGTTGTCCAGATAATACCGGTAGCCCTTGGCGCTGGGCACACGCCCTGCGCTGGTGTGGGGCTGCTCCAGCAGGCCCAGCTTTGTCAGCGCCGCCATCTCGTTGCGCAGCGTTGCACTGGACACTGCCATGTCAAAGTAGTTTGCCAGCACGCTGCTGCCCACCGGCTCGCCCTCAAGGCCATACAGCGCCACGATTGCCTGCAAGACCCGTTGCTTGCGTGCATCCATCGTCATAGCGCCTGCCTCCTTTTTGTATCGCTTTTGTTTGTTTAGCACTCCTTGTTCCTGAGTGCTAAGACCATTATAACCGTTTTTGCCCTGCTGTCAAGCCCTTTGCAAAAATGTTTATAAAGATTCATAATTCTGTCATAAAGGGGGTGTGCGCCCTAGGTGGGGCGGGGCTGAACCCTCTCAGTCACGCCTGACGGCGTGCCAGCTCCCCCGAGGGGGGAGCTGTCGCGCAGCGACTGAGGGGCTTTAAATGGAGAAGCGAAAAAAGCGTTAAAGCGATAGCGCCGACTGGCGCAGCGCTAGCTTTTTTGTGCTTCGACTTCTTCTTTAGGATTGTCAAGGGCGAGCAGCCCTTGGCCCGTTGCGGGGTGGGTGGAGTCCAGAGGTAGGGAGGGGGGAGTCGGAACACCCCTCCCTGCCTCTGGCCCAGCGGAGCGTCCCTGCACGCTGAAGGCAGGCAGAAAGTCACCCCGCAAAGCGCACACTTTTCTGGTTCTCTTTTGGTGTCAAAAGAGAACATCCCCGGGCAGCAGTGTTTTAGTTCCCCCCCTTTTCAGCCATTCGCGCAGTTTTAACCCCCATTCGTGCAGAATTTCTTTCGTTTTTGCCTAGTTTATGGTATATTTATGGTAATGACACCCCCGTATAAACCCCACACGAAAGGAGCGAAATTTTATGAAAGCCAAACGCATTGTAAGCATCCTGCTTACCGGCAGTATGCTGCTGTCCCTGCTGCCGGTGTCTGCACTGGCAGCCGCCCCGGTGTTCGATGCACCCGCCCAGACCACGGCCAAAAAGGCTGCACCCCTTGTACAGGAGGCCGACGCCTCCCGCAGCACCGAGGAGGAAGCCGCCACCCGCAGCAGCCGTGATCTGGACGCGGAGAACGGCACCGCCGAAAGCATTACTACCATCCAGCTGAACGCCGATGGCACGCCCGCAGGCTATGGCGACGGTGAACATTGGTACTACAGTGCTGCCTCCGGTTGCCAGCTGGACACTGGCGTTTTTGCCCTGCAGCCCTCCTCGGAGCCCGAGGCAGAAAGCGCATTGAAGGCACGCCTTTTCCGCATTGGAGATAACGCCGAGCTAGTCCGCGGCACCGTCGGCTGTGAAACCAACAATTACGGCACCATCTTCGACGGCATCTTCCAAGGGAAGGTGGCTAACTTCCGAACCATCTCCAACGGTACCTTCCAAAGGGAGGTGAACAACTACAGAACCATCTCCGGCGGCACCTTCCAAGCGGATGTGGATAACAACGGCACCATCTCCGACGGTACCTTCCAACAGCCTGTGAACAACTCCAAAACCATCTTCGGCGGCATCTTCCAAGGGAAGGTGACTAACTTCCGAACCATCTCCGGCGGCACCTTTGAGGAAGTTGTCGAGATGAACGAGTCCACCGAAGGGACCACAATTGAGGGTGGAACCTTTAAAAAGGGTATAAAGCTCAATGCGTACTACCCCACCATCACCGACGGCCTGTTTGACGGAAAGGTTTCTGCCGCAGAAGGTTACCCCAGCATGCTTAGCATCAGCGGCGGCCTGTTTACCAACGCTGCGGCTGTAAGCACCATCAGCCCGAACAATCTTTCCATCACCGGCGGCTACTTTGTGACCAAGCCCATTGTGCCGGAAGGCAGCGACATTGCCTTTACCACTGTGAGCGATCAGAATGGCAGAACCTTCCAAGTGCCTGTAAATGATGGCTTTTCTGAAAACGGCTATAAAACGCTATATGTGCCCCACGGTATGTCTGAGCGGCAGGCAAACCCCATTACCGTAAAGACTGATACTGCACTGACCGACTGCCTTGCAGACGGCAATTCCATTATGGGAACCGATAAAGTACGGCTAAATGATGACGGCAGTTACACCATTGAGGTATACCAGCCGACGTCCATCGTGCTGGTGACCGAGAAGCCCGCGCCGGACGCCCCCGGCGACGAGATCGACCCGGGCTTCTCCTCCGGCGCAGCCGCACTTGGCATCGTGCTGGGCACTGCGGGTCTGGGTTATATCACCTATGCTCACATCTCTTCCCTGTACCTGTACTATACCCTGCCGGGCGGCTTTATCCCCTCCACCCGTCAGGAGCTGGCAAACGTCCTGTGGACGACTGCCGGCAAGCCCGACCCTGTAAGCACCGCACTGTATACCGATATCCCCGCTGACGCTATCGAGCAGCAGAAAGCCGCCCGCTGGTGCGTGGAGCAGGGTCTGCTCTCCGACTACGGCGCAACCTTCGGCCCGGACACCAAGGTGACCAATGCCCGCATCATCCGCGCATGGAACAGCCTGAAAAAGGTGCCTGTGCCCATCACAAACTAATCATCCTCACATTCATCCTTTCATGTACACCGCCGCCCGGCTTGCTTCCACAGGCCGGGCGGCGGTGTTTTCACTCCTCCATCTGCTTTGCCAGAAAGGCCGCTGCCACCGCCACCGCCTTGCACTGGGCGTCCTCCGGGCAGGCGGTGCGGTCCTCGGTCAGTAAACCCACCGCGCCGGTCACGTCCCCGCCCGCCAGTACCGGCGCGGCGCATAGCAGCACCCGGGGTGCGCCCTCGCAGGGCAGCAGGGTCTTTTCCGGGCTGCCCGGGCTCTGGTAGGGCTTGCGGGCATCCATCAGCTTTTCCAGCGGCTGGCTGATGCTGCGGTCGGTCAGTTCCCGCCGCCCGCTGCCGCTGACCGCCAGAATGCGGTCCCTGTCGCACACAAAGGCGGTCAGTGCAAACTGGCGGCTGAGCACCTCTGCCAGCTGGGCGGCAAGGGTGTTCACCTCGCCCATGGGCGAGTACTTTTTAAAGATCACTTCCCCGTCGCCGGTGGTAAAGATCTCCAGCGGGTCGCCCCGCCGGATGCGCTGGGTGCGGCGGATCTCCTTGGGGATCACCACCCTGCCAAGCTCGTCGATGCGGCGCACGATACCGGTTGCTTTCATTATTTTGCCCTCCTTGCGGTTTCCTTTGTATGTAGTATCTGTCAGCGGCGGCAAATTATACCGGCAGCGCATTTTTTGCTTTGCCCGCCGCATTGCGTTCCGGGCGGGGTTCTGCTACAATAAATAGGAATAAACCCAAAGAAAGCAGGTGTCCGCATGGCACACATCCTTATTCTGGGCGGCGGTGCCGCCGGACTGGCCGCTGCGCTGGCGGCTGCACAGGCCGCGCCCGCTGCCCGCGTCACGGTGCTGGAGCGCAACCCCAAGGTGGGCAAAAAGCTGCTGGCTACCGGCAACGGCCGCTGCAATCTGGACAACACCGCCATTGCGCCGGAAAAATACTTCACCGCCGACCCCGCCGCACTGCGCCCCCTGCTGGCGGCGGTGGATGCTGCCGCGCCGCTGGCGTGGTTTGAGCAGCTGGGGCTGTATACCCGCACCGATGAAGCCGGGCGGGTGTACCCCTATTCCAATCAGGCGGCAGACGTGCTGGCGCTGCTGGAGCTGCATTTGCAGCGGCACACCGTACAGCTGCGCACCGGCTGCACGGTAAGCACCCTGCGGCAAAGCAAGGGCGGCTACGCGGTGCAGTTTACCACCGCCGAGGGCGGCACCGAAAGCCTGCGGGCAGATGCCGTTATCTGCGCCATGGGCGGCGCCGCCGGGCCGCAGTTCGGCACGGACGGCTTCGGCACCCGCTTTGCCGCCGACTGCGGCGGGCAGATACGCCCGCTCTACCCCTGCCTGACCGCCCTGCAATGCGCAAAACCGAACAAGAGCCTTGCGGGCATCCGCGCCAAGGCCGCCGCCCGCCTGCTGGACGGCGACCGGGTGCTGGCTGAAGAAATGGGCGAAGTACAGTTTACCGACTACGGGCTTTCCGGCATCTGCATCATGCAGCTGTCCGGCCTGCTTGCCCCCGGGCGCAGGCTGAGAGACCCTGTCGTGGAACTTGACCTGTTCCCGGAGCTGAGCGAGATAGACCTGACCCGTCTGCTTGCCCGGCACGCCATCCAAACTGCATCCGACACCCTTGCCGGGTTCTGGACAGGGCTGTTGAACGTCAAACTGGGCTACGCCCTCTGGGAAGCTGCCAATATGCCCAACAACCGCTCGGTCAAGCAGATGCAGCCCCTTGCCCACACCGCCAAGCACTGGCGGTTCGAGGGGCTTACCCCCTGCGGCTGGCGGCAGGCGCAGACCACCGGCGGCGGGCTTGCCCTGACCGAGGTGGAACCGACCTTCCAGTTCAAGGGCTGTCCGGGGCTGTACTTCGTGGGGGAAACGTTGGACTGCGCCGGCAGCTGCGGCGGCTTCAACCTGCACTGGGCGTTCGGCAGCGGCCTTGCCGCCGGGCGGGACGCCGCAAAGCACCTTTGCAGCCGAAAACGGTAACAGAAAAGGGACGAGGGAAAGCCCGCGGGCTTTTCCTCGTCCCTTTTATAATGTTATTCAGACAGCCTTATTCTCGCCCTTGGAAAGCAGCTTTGCACGCTCCAGTGCGGGGCGCAGTGCCAGATACAGCACCACGACGCAGGCAGTGGAAGCCACACTGTTCACAAAGGTGACGCCGCCGGCGATCTTGGTCAGCGCCTGTGCCACGGTGTACTCCTGCCCAAAGATGTACACGTTGCGGAAGTAGCCAAGGAAGGGGTCGGTGAACACGTTCAGCAGCAGACCGGAACCCGCAGAGACGATCACCTTGACCAGATACCCGGCGCTGTGACGATCCTGATCCCGCAGCTTGAACACCTTATGTGCCACGGCACCGCAGGTGATGCCGATGATGAACTTGAGCACGAAGGTGGTAATGGCGTAGCCCGGGTCACCGGCAAGGATATCCGCCAGCGCCAGACCGATGGCACCCGCCAAGCCGCCGGATACACCGTCCAGCAGCAGCGCCGTCAAGGCAGTAAAGGTGTTGCCCAGATGGAACGAGGAGCCGCCGTAGAACGGGATGCGGAAGAACAGGTAGGCCACCAGACTCAGCGCAGCCATCACACCGGTAAGCGCCAGCTCGTGCACCGTAAAGCGGCGCTTGTACAGCACACTGAAAAACAGGATCAGGATAACGACGACTGCCAGCAGCAGCCACATTGCAGTAGTAGACATGATACTTTCCCTCCAATCGCGCCGATAACCCCACAAAACCACTTGACATTTGGGTGTCCGGCGGGTATGCTCCTATTATACGCAGAACTGACCCCATGAAAATACCCAGAATAAAGTTTTTTTATGGGGTCAGTTTGACGCAATGCCCAGACAGGAGGGACATTCTATGGTACATCTGACCACGGCACTGGACCCGGCTTCGGCGGTGCCGCTGTACGAGCAGCTCTACCGCAGCCTTGCCGCCGAGATGCGGGCGGGCACCCTGACGGCGGGCACCCGGATGCCCGGCAAGCGGCGGCTGGCGGCAGAGCTGTCGGTCTCGGTGAACACGGTGGACACCGCCTACCAGATGCTGGCAGCCGAGGGCTACCTGACCGCCCGAGAGCGCAGCGGCTTCACGGTGCAGGAGTATCTTGCCCTGCCGCAGGGGGTGCAGCCGCCCGCCGCGCCCTCTGCGCCGACGGCAGTGCACCCCGCCGACACCGCCCCGCCGGTGCAGTTTGATTTGTCCACCCGGGGCGTGGACCCGGGGCTGTTCCCCTTCCGCACATGGGCGCGGCTGCAAAAGGAACTGCTGTACTCTGCGCCGGAACTGCTCACTCCCGGGGATGCCCGGGGCGATGCTGCCCTGCGGCAGGCGCTGGCAGGGTATCTGGCCGAGTACCGGGGCGTGCAGTGCGACCCGGAGCAGCTGGTGGTGGGTGCAGGGCTGGAATATCTGCTGGGGCTGCTGGCACCGCTGCTGCCCGGCCCTGCCGCCGTGGAGACTCCCGGCTACCCCCGTGCCCGGCAGGTGCTGGAAAACAACGGCGTGCCCTGCCGCTGCCTGCCGGTGGACGCGGACGGCCTGTCGCTGACAGCTCTTTCCTCCAGTGATGCGGCGGTGTGCTACGTTACCCCCAGCCACCAGTTCCCCACCGGAGTCACCATGCCCGCCGGACGCCGGGCCGAGCTGCTGCACTGGGCAGCCCGCGCCCCGGGGCAGCGGTACATCATTGAGGACGACTACGACTCCGAGTTCCGCTTTGATACCCGCCCGCTGCCCAGCTTGCAGGGCATGGCGGGCGCAGACGGCCCGGTGGTGTACCTGTCCACCTGCTCCCGCAGCCTTGCCCCGGGCATCCGCATCGCCTACATGGTGCTGCCCCGGCAGCTGCTGGGCGCGTGGCAGGCCAAGTACCGGCTGTACTCCGGCACGGTGGGACGGTTTGAGCAGCAGACCTTGGCGCGCTTTATCACCGGGGGGTATTTCACCCGGCACTTAGCGCGGGAGCGCACCGCCTACAAAGCCCGCCGGGATGCGCTGGTGGCGGCGCTGCGCACCTCCTTTGCACCGGAAGAGCTGACCCTTGCGGGGCTGCACACCGGTCTGCACCTGCTGGCACAGCTGAAAGACCCGCCGCCGGACGCCGCCCTGCGGGCTGCTGCCCGGCAGTACGGGGTGCGCTGTTCCCTGCTGAGCGACTACGACCTGACCGGCACGGCACACTCTGCCGCCGGGACGCTGGTGCTGGGTTATGGCTCGCTGCCGGACGCGGACTGCGCCGCCGCCGGGGAGAGGTTGAAAAAGCTCTGCACCGCCGCCCGGGAAGCATCGGACACCGTATAGTGTCCGCCTGCCCACGTCCCGGGCAGGGCGTCAGCGGTGATATCCACCGGCTCGGCGCTGGTGGCTAAAAATTCCAGCGTGCGTTCCAGTGTAGCAAGGTCTACGGCGGTCAGGCTGGTCAGCAGACTGCTGCTCACCTCCCGCAGACCCTGCGGCAGGGTGGTGGGCAGCAGCTCCAGCGCCTGCCGGAAAAACGCATCCCACACCGCCGCCCGTGCGGCGGCGCTGCGCCGGGGCGAAAGAGAAGTGTCGGCATCCAGCGCCGCTAAAAAGCTGTGGGCATCGGCGGCAGAAATGCCCTGCACCCCGGTGCCCTTGCCGTACCGCGCCAGCTGCTCCGGGGTGAGCGCCCCGGTAAAGCCCACCCGCACTGCGCCGTACCGCGCCGCAAGCTTTGTCAGCACCGCCGGGGCGATGGCAAGATAGTCGGTATCCTCCGGCAGAGCGAACACCTCGCCCAGCGCCTCCCGGCAGCGGGCGGGGCCTGCGGCGGCGTAACAGTCCGCAAGGGGGACATTTTTGCCCCCAAAGGGCACTTCCAGCGCGGCGGGCACCGCCAGCAGATGGATACAGTTCTGCCCGGCGTTCAGGTAAGCCAGCACAAAGCCCGGGGTCTCGTCTGCCACGCACAGCAGCACGGTGCACTGGTCGGCGGCTTTGGGCAGACGGATGGGCACTCCGCTCTGGCTTTTTGCGGCCTGCCGCAGGCTGCTGCGCAGCTGGGCGCGGCTGAGCAGCACCGTGCCGCCCACCAGCGGCAGCAGCACCAGCAGGGCGGCGCACAGCGCCGCCCAGAAGGGACGCCAGCCGCTGCGTTTTGCGTGTTTCATGGCTCTGCCTCCTTTTTGTGCATAAAGCATAGCCCACCGGGCGACCCTTTATGCAGAAAGGCAGGGATGCTGTATGGATCAAACAGAAAACCCCAACGAAAAAAACCGCGAGGAACAGGAGGACTTCTGGCTGACGCTGGAACCCCTTCCCGCACCCGACCCCGAAAAGCCTCCCGCACCGCATGAGGAGTAATGACGCTGCATAGGATGCAGTAAAAAAGGGGGGATGGGATGCCAGAGCGGTTCATGCGGGGGATCGAGGCTTTGAACGGCATCGTGTGGGGGCCGATGGGGCTGGGGCTGCTCTTCGGCACCGGGCTGCTGCTGACGGTGCGCACCGGGGGCTTTCAGCTGCGGCGGTGGGGCTACTGGATGCGGCACACCCTCGGCGCCATCCTGACCGACCGGAGCGTCACCGCCCATACCGCCCGCGAGGAACAGGCCATCAGCCAGTTCCAAAGCCTGTGCACCGCGCTGGCGTCCACCATCGGCACCGGCAACCTTGTGGGAGTGGCCACCGCCATCCTTTCCGGCGGGGCGGGGGCGGTGTTCTGGATGTGGGTCATGGCGCTGCTGGGCATGATGACCAGCTACGCCGAGAACGTGCTGGGCATCTACTACCGCCGCAAAGACCCGGCGGGCGGCTGGCGCGGCGGGCCGATGTACTACCTGCGGGACGGTCTTGGCGGCAAGCCGGGGCGGGTGCTGGCGGTGCTGTTTGCCGCGTTCTGCGCGCTGGCAAGCTTTGGCATCGGCAACCTGAGCCAGCTCAATTCCATCGCAGGCAACCTGAAAGCGGCCTTTGGCGTGCCGGAGGCCGTTACCGGCGCAGTGCTGGCGGCAGTATCGGCGGTGATTTTGCTGGGCGGGCTCAAGCGAGTAGCCGCTGTGGCGGAAAGGCTTGTCCCCGCCATGGCACTGCTGTACATCGTGGGTGCGCTCACCGTGGTGGGGGTGCACATCACTGCCGTCCCGGCGGCGCTTGCCGCCATCGTAAAAGGTGCGTTCGGGCTGCGGGCCGCCGGCGGGGGCATGGTGGGCTACGGCCTGTCCCGGGCGGTCACTTGGGGCTTCAAGCGGGGTGCTTTTTCCAACGAGGCCGGACTTGGCTCCTCGGTGATGGTACACGCAGCTTCCAACGTAAAAGAGCCGGTGCAGCAGGGCATGTGGGGCATTTTTGAGGTGTTTGCAGACACCATGGTGGTGTGCACCCTAACAGCGCTGGTGGTGCTGACCTCCGGCTTTGTGGAGCCGGACACCGGGCGCATTGCCGCCGGGGCGGCGGGCAGTGCGCTGGTGGGGCAGGCCTTTGACGCCGTGTTCGGTGCACTGGGGTCCAAGCTCATTGCGGTGTGTATCCTGCTGTTCGCCTACTCCACCACTCTTGGCTGGAGCTGCTACGGCTGCAAGGCTGTGGAGTATCTCTTCGGCGCAGGGGCTGGGGCATTTTACCGGGTGCTGTTCGTGGCGCTGATGCCGCTGGGCGCGGTGATGCGGCTGGACCTTGCATGGACGCTTTCCGACACCTTCAACGGCCTGATGATGCTGCCGAACCTCATCGGCGTAATAGCGCTGTCCGGTACGGTGGTGAAGATCACCCAAAACTACCTTGCCCGCAAGCTGCACGGCAGCGCCGCGCCGCCGCTGTTGTCGGCGGGTGAGACGATTTAAAATCGTCAGCCGTCCCCTTGTCCCGGGGCGGAGTTTGTGCTATGCTAAGGGGTACAAGCGATTTTTTGCGCTGAGAGGAGGAACCCCATGGCCGCCGTAAAAACACGGAATACTGCTACCCTTATGACCGAGGGCAGCATTGTAAAAAGCCTGCTGCTGTTTGCCCTGCCGCTGATCTTCGGCAACCTGCTGCAGCAGATGTACAACACCGCCGACAGCATCATCGTGGGCAATTTTGTGGGCAGCAATGCCCTTGCCGCCGTGGGCTCCAGCGGGTCGCCCATCTACCTGCTCATCGGCTTCAGTCAGGGGCTTGCCGTGGGCGCGGGCGTGGTGGTGTCGCAGTATCTGGGCGCGGGCGACCACAAGGAGACCCGCGAGGCGGTGCACACCTCCCTTGCCATTGCGGTGGTCATGGGGCTTTTGCTGACGGTGGGCGGCGTTGCCTGCGGGCGCGCTTTGCTGGTGGCCATGAACACCCCCGCCGAGGTGCTGGCCGACGCCGTGACCTATATCCGCATCTACTTTGGCGGGGTGCTGTTCAGCGTGGTGTATAACATGACCGCCGGCATCCTGAACGCCGCCGGCAACTCCCGCCGCTCGCTGGTGTATCTGGCATGGGCGTCGGTGACCAACATCGTGCTGGACTTTGTGTTCATCGTAGGGCTGCGGATGGGGGTGGCGGGCGCTGCCATCGCTACCGACTTAAGCCAGCTGGTGTCCTGCGTGCTGAGCCTGCGCTTTTTGATGAAAAGCGAGGACGCCTGCCGGGTGGAGCTTTCCGCCATCCGGCTGCACCGCAAAATGGCAGGCCGCATCATCCGGGTGGGTCTGCCCACCGGCATCCAGAATATGGTCATCTCCTTTTCCAACGTGCTGGTGCAGGCCAGCGTAAACAGCTACGGCGCCGCCGCCATGGCAGGCTTTGCAGCCTACATGAAGATCGACGGCTTCAACATTCTGCCGGTGAGCAGCATCAGCATGGCAGCTACCACCTTTGTGGGGCAGAACTACGGTGCGGGGCGTCTGGACCGGGTAAAGCGCTCGGTGTGGGTCACCCTTGCCATCGGGGTCATCTACACCCTTTGCACCGGCGCGGCGCTATTGGCCGGACAGGACGCCATTCTGCACCTGTTCACCGCCGACGAGGCCGTAGTCACCTACGGCAAGCTGGCTATGCGGTGGTTCTGTCCGTTCTACTTCCTGCTCAGCATCCTGCACGGCCTTGCCGGTGCCGTGCGCGGCACGGGTGCCAGCATCCCGCCCATGGTGGTGCTGCTGGTCTCGCTGTGCCTGTTCCGGGTGGTGTGGATCCAGTTTCTGCTGCCCTTCTTCTCCGGCATCGAGGGCGTGTTCATCCTCTACCCCGTCAGCTGGGGTCTGGGCGCATTGCTCATGATCCTGTATGCGTGGAAGGGCAAGTGGATGGAGTATCATACATAACATTTTTACAAACAACGACCCGCCGCACTGAAAGAGATGCGGCGGGTCGTTGTTTTTTCAAGAACTTCTGTCGGGGCAGCTTACCATGCAAAGCCCACGGAGTCCATGTCGATCTTCTTTTCCATCAGCCCCAGACGGCTCTCGATGAAGTTGACAGCCATATCCGGCCACTGGGCGATCTGGGTGTAGTAGTCCACATAGCCCTTGGTGCCAGTGCCCAGACCCACACCGTGGGGCGCATCAGGTGCCAGATAGAAGCTGAAGTCCGTGAAGATATTTGCGCACTCCGGCAGAGAGGGCAGCATCATCGCACTCAGGCCATCTTTCTGACCCACAACACCAAAGACCGGAGGCAGGTTGGGGTTCTTCGTGAAGTTCAGACCGGTGACGAACAGTCCGTAGATGGGGATCGCCACATTCAGGTCAGCGCTCTCATGGTCCACAGCATCGCAGACGTAGCTGGGATAGACCTTATCCGGGGTATTCGTAGTGCCGAACTGGTCGGCCACCACCTGCATCACATTCATGCCGCCGGCAGAGAAGCCCACAGCAATCATGATATCGGTCTTGCCGATGTGTTTTTCAGAGGCGTTGTGGCGGATGTAGCGGATAGCACGGGCCAGATCCAGCTGCTGATCCACAGCGGCATAAGGGTTGACGCGGCGCTGCAGCACAAAGGCGTTGTAGCCGTTCTTGTTGAAGAACTCGGCCACCGGGTAGCCTTCCACCACGTTGTTGCGGTGGGTGCTGCCGCCGCCTGCAATAATGATCACGTTGCCCTTCACCTTGCCCTGATCCCGCAGCAAGTACGGGTTCAGGAAGGGACGGAAGCCCTCGTTATCGTAGCAATTTTCCCAGTTGGTGGGCAGCGGAGATTCCACGGCCATCTGATCTCCCCAAATTTCCCAAACGGTGCTCTTGGGGTCCTTGATCTGGCGCAGCGCCTTGCGGGCATTGGTCAGAGCAACACACATCTCGTAGTGAGAAGCATTGATGCCGGGCACAGCTGCACCGTCCACCTTCTCGTACTGAGCACGGGACAGCTTGTGGAACAGCACATAGAACTTGTCAAAATCGCCCCGGAAAGCAGCCGGATAAAAGGCCACCTCGCGGGAGAGACGGAGTTCCTCTGCCACCATGGCCTGCACCTCAGCATCGGTGTGCACGCCAGCGTTTTCAGCAAAGGATGCGGGCGCCATGCCAGCCACTGCGCCCATGGTCACAGCAGAAGCGGCAGAAAGCTTCATAAAGTCTCTTCTGTTCATCATCATTTCTCCTTTTAAATGCAGACGGCTCGTTTGTGCAGAGCAAAGCCGCCCAAAGCTGTGCAGCAAACGCCCTGCTGCCGGGCCCGATAGACATTCCAGTTGTATCATGCCATCGAAATCTGCACAAATCGTACCACAATACAATGCACTTGTAAATAGATTTTATTGTTTTTGTGCTAAATTGATATATTAGTATGTCAGTTCTTGTGAAAATCAACAAGCATGAGAATGGGTACAAAAAAGGACTGCCGTGCACTCTGCACGACAGTCCTTTTTTATCTTATTACAGCTTTTCAAACACCAGAAAGCGGAAGGCGATGGTGGTGGTGAGCTGCGGCAGAGCCGCAAGGCGGGCGGCACCGTCGCGGGGCGTTTTCCAGTAGTAGGGGGTCATGGCAAACAGGGCTTCCAGCTGGGCGGCGGGCACAGTGATGGTGCCCTGCACCTCACGCTCGTCGATGGCGCGGAAGCCCGGGTACTCCACCTGCTGCACCGGGTTTTTGTAGGGCTTTTCGTAGAGCACGGCCTTCATCTGGTACAGGTGCTCTGCCCCCGGCACAACATAGATCATGCGCCCGCCCGGGCGCAGCACCCGGCTGAACTCCTCCTGCGCAAAGGGCGAAAAGCAGTTCAGCAGCACGTCTGCCCAGCCGGTGCGCACCGGCTGACTGAAGCTGGACGCCACCGCATACTGCGCGGCGGGCAGCGCCTTTGCCGCCAGACGCACGGCGGGCTTTGCGATATCGAACCCGGCCAGCTGCAGCGGCTTTTCTGCCGCCGCGAACTGCTGCGCGATGCAGCGGTCGTACCAGCCCTCGCCGCAGCCTGCGTCCAGCAGATGCAGCGGGGCGTCCTTCGCGGCGGGCACGCCGTGGGCAAGGCACAACTCCCCCAGCGCCTGCCCGAAAATGCCGTAATATCCGGCGTTCAGGAAGGCGCGGCGGGCGGCAACCATCTCCTTGCTGTCCCCGGGGGCTTTGGTGCGCATGCTCTGCACCGGCAAAAGATGCCAGTAGCCCTCCCGGGCACGGTCAAAACAGTGGCCTTTTTCGCATTTCAGGTCGTTTTCCCCTTGCAGCGCGCCGCCGCACAGGGGGCACTGCCACGGGGCAAAGGCTTCGTTCCGGCTCATACTTCTTCGCTGTGATCCTCAATGGGTGCGGTGGCACCGCCGTGGGCGTCCATATACTCCTCAAAGCTGGTATACTTCTGCTGGGGCGGGCGGCGGCTGATGAGCATCAGCCCCGGGTCCTCGTCCCGGGCGGCAGCATTGCGGCCGCGGCGGGCAGGCTCGGCCTTGGGGGCACGGGGTGCGCTGCCGGTGCGGCTCTGGTTTCCTGCATTGCCGCGCTCGCTGCGGGCAGGGCGGGCGTTATTGCTCTGGGCTGCAGGGCGGGCATTGCGCTGTTCACCCCGGTCGTTGCGGCGGCTGCCGCTGCGGTTTGCGTTCTGGTTATTCTGGGGCTCCTGTGCGCTGCGGATGGCAGGTGCTGCCGGAGCGGCAGGGGTCTTACGTGCCGGGCGCAGCGGAGTAGCCTCCGGGGCGCTGACAAAATGGGGGTCAAATTTGGGCTGGACGTTGCTGCCTCGGGCGGGGGCGGCATTCTCGCGGCGGGCGCGGGGCGCTGCCGCCTCCTTGGGGGCGTTTGCGCCCCGGTTGTTGGCGCGGCGGTCGTTGCGGGCCCCGCGCTTTGCGTTGCTGTCTTGCATCAGTGTTTCCTCTTTTTTCGGTTTTGCAGGCACCGCGTTCTTTGCAGCCTTCGGCTCCTGCTTCGGCGCGGGCGCAGCTGCCTTTACAGCTTTTGCGGGCGCAGTTTCGGCCTGTTTTTTCGGCGCTTCGGCCAAGTTTTCCGCTTCGGGGCGGGGCTTTTTGCCGCGCACGGGCAGCACCGGGCGCACCGGGGCAGGCACGCCGTCCCACGGGTGGCCGGATACCACCGGGATCTTGCGGCGGTTCAGCTTTTCGATGCCTGCCAGATACTCCTGCTCCTCCGGGGCGCAGAAGCTGACGGCGGTGCCGTCCGCACCGGCGCGGGCGGTGCGCCCGATGCGGTGCACATAGGTCTCCGGCACCTCGGGCAGGTCGTAGTTGAACACATGGGAAAGCTCGCTGATATCAATGCCGCGGGCAGCGATATCGGTGGCCACCAGCACCCGGGTCTTGCCGGACTTGAAATCCTCCAACGCGGTCACGCGGGCAGTCTGGCTTTTGTTGCCGTGGATGGCGGCGGCAGGGATGCCCTGCTTTGTCAGGTCTTTTGCGATCTTATCCGCGCCGTGCTTGGTGCGGCTGAACACCAGTGCATTGACCACCGGCGGCTGCAGATTTTTGATGAGCCACGGCAGCAAAAGCTTTTTGTTGCCCTTTTCCACATAGTACAGGCTCTGCTGGATGCGGTCCACGGTGCTGGACACCGGATCCACCTTGACAAAGGCGGGGTCGTGCAGGATGCCGGCAGCCAGCTGCTCGATCTCGGCGGGCATGGTGGCACTGAACATCAGGTTCTGGCGCTGGGCGGGCAGCTTTGCAATGACCTTTTTCACGTCATGGACAAAGCCCATGTCCAGCATCCGGTCGGCCTCGTCCAGCACAAAAATTTCCAAAGCGGACAGGTCGATAAAGCCCTGTCCGATCAGGTCATTCAGCCGTCCCGGGCAGGCGATAAGGATGTCCACGCCCTTTTTCAGCGCTTCCACCTGCGGAGCCTGCCCCACGCCGCCAAAGATGACGGTGCTGCGCAATTTCAGGTACTTGCCGTAGGCTTCAAAGTTTTCGCCGATCTGCAAAGCCAGCTCCCGGGTGGGGGTCAAAATCAGCGCACGGACAGCGCCCTTGCGGCGGGGCGCATTGGCGGTGAGCCGGTCCAGCATGGGCAGCGCAAAAGCCGCCGTCTTGCCGGTGCCGGTCTGGGCGCAGCCCATCAGATCCCGGCCTGCCAGCACCGGCGGGATGGCCGCGGCCTGAATGGGCGAGGGGGTCTCGTAGCCCGCTTCCTGCACAGCGCGCAGCAGCGGGGCGGACAGATTCAGTTCTTTAAATGTCATGGTTCTCCTATTATTCTGTGATCTTCCGGCACTCGATGTAGTAGCGCTTTTCCTCCGCGTGTCCCATGCTGAAGGTCTTGCGGGGCAGCACGCCGCCCATCACAACGCCGCGGAACAAATCGCTCTTGGCGAAGGGCGGCACTAAAAACGCCACTGCGCCCTGCTTGCACAGCGCACGCACAGCCGGTTCGTCATGCACATAGTCCACCTTTGCTTCCGGGTGGCGCTCGATATAATCCGAAATAAAATCGTCGATGGTGCCCACGGTCAGCGGCTCGGTGGGGTCCTCAAAGCTGAGCACATTGGCCATGTGGGGGCCCGCCAGCGTAAAAGGCTGCTTTTTGCTGCCGCCAAAGCAGCAGCCTGCCATGTTGGAATCGCTCCATGTAATGAGGCTCAGCAGCACGGTGGCGCAGTCCACGTTGAACAGTACCCGGTGGATGGGCTCGATCTCGATGGCCGGGGAGTGCACGTTGCACACCTCTGCCAGACACCAGCGGGCGGGGTGGTTCTCTGCCTGCTCCGGGGTCAGGGTCTTTTTCAGCTCCTCCCAGCAGGCCTTTGCGGTGGCCAGCGAGTGGTTGCCGTCACCCACGGCCAGCGTCAGCGGGTCGCGGCGGGTGGCATCGGGGTATTTCTTGTCAAATGCTTCCTGACTGCCCAGCACGGTCAGCGCATTTTCGATCTGTGCGATGAGGGCGGGGTCCTCCACCGCCCAACCTGCCACATGGCCGCCGCCCAGCATCAGCTCGCCCTCGTACACCTTGGGCAGGCTGTCTTTGTGGGCGGCAATGGGCTCGATGAGGGTGCAGTCCGGGTCATCTGCCAGCATCATGATATGGGGCGTTTCCAGCGCAGCGCCGGTGCGCACCTTCATGCGGGGCGGGATGCGGCTTTCCACCGTGCACTCGCTGGGGCGCACGGCACATTTTTCGCCCCGGCGGTAGCTGTAAGCCTCCAGGTCCACACGCCCTACAAGACCCTGCCGCACCCGGCCGCTCTGCTCGGTGCGCTCTACATAGATAAAGCCGTCCACCGCCCGGGTGAGCACGTTTTGGGCATAATCCTGCATGGTGGCGTGGATCTTTTCCACCCGCGCGTCGGCGTCTCCGTCCTCCAGATACACCTCCGGCAGGATCAGGTTCAGGGTGCTGGGCGCACCCGCAGCGGTCTTTTCTGCCCGCTGCCAGTAGCTGCGGTCGCTGGTAAACTGGTCACAGGCAATGCAGCCCCACTGCTCCAGCGGCACCTGCTCCGAAGGCAGCAGGATGTGTGCGGGTGCAAAACAGGTAGTCGGTTTCATAGTCGTTTCCTCCCCTCTCTATCAAAGCCGCTTCTCAGCGGAATGCTGCGGTGTCGTGCACCACAACGTGCTGCACACCGGCGTCGGCAGCGGCCTGCTCCAGCGCAGCGCGGCTGTCCGCATCCAGTGCGGTGCTGCTGGTGACCAGCAGGTTTTCCATTCCAAGCGCAACACCGGTGGTGCCAAGGGCATCGGTGGCAGCAGTGCACAGTGCGTCCGGGTAGCTGACCCACAGGGTCACGCTGCCCGCAAAGCGGGTCTGCCATGCGGCGATATCCGCGGTCAGCTGGGCGGCGCGTCCCTCCCGGCTCTTGCCGCCGGAGGCACCGAAGTCCTGCTTGCGGGTGATGATATTGGGGAACTGCACCCCGGTAAGCACCACCTGCTCGTAGCCCATGCCCTGCACCTCCTCAATGAGGTCGCCGACATACTGCACCGCGCTTGCGGCAAAGGGGTTCATCCATGCCTTGCCGCCCTTGGCTGCGCTGACGTTATCCAGCCAGAGGCTGTTGCCATCGTAGTGCACGCCCATGCTGCGGTCGGTGTACACCGACACCGGGTCGGTAAAGGCGGCAAGCTGTGCCGCCGGGATAATGCCCTCCTCCCGCAGGATGGCGGCGATATTGGCCGCATCCACCGGGTTTTCGGTGATGCTCTGGGCAGCGGCTGTCACGCCGGAAGCATAATACACCGTGCCAGCGGCGTCCTTCAGAGTGACAAGGGCGTAGTCTGTGCCCTGCTGCTTCAGCTGCCGGGCGGCGGTGCGGATGGCGGCTTCATCGGTCAGGGTGGTCACGTCCAGCTCTGCCCAGCTGCCGCCGGTAATGGCCTTGCCGTCCAGCGGCTTTTCCTCCTCCGGCTCCAGCTCAGACGCTGCCTGCGAAGCAGCAGCGCTGCTTGCCGCCGCAGAGGAGGCTGCTGCCTCGGCGCGGGAAGCGCTTTCGGCCTCCAGATCCCGATCCTTGACCACGGTATACCAAGTGTGGGTGGCCCAATCCAGCACATGGGGTGCGGCAAACCATGCGGCTGCCAGCACTGCCGCCACCAGCACCACGATGCCGATGCCGCGCTTTACGCGCGTTTCCCTGCTGTAAAAGCTGCGGTGATAATGCTTGACCTTCTGACGTTTATACTTAGCCATGGTATCTTTTCCTCCCTGTCTGCATTACAGGATGACGGAATGTCCGGTAAAGCCATAGATCGCCAGCGCCAGCACGCCGATATACACCAGCGTGATGGGCAGGCCGCGGAATGCTTTGGGGATCGCTTTGCTGCGCAGGCGGTGGCGCGCCTCGGTGACCAGCAGCACCGCCAGCACATAGCCAAGGCCGCTGCCAAGGCCAAAGCCAAGGCTCTGGCCAAGGGTAAAGGACTGGGTGCGCTCCACCAGCACCGTGCCCAGCACGCCGCTGTTCAGCGCGGCCAGCGGCACGATGCGCAGCAGCTGACTGCGGCGGGGCAGGCTGTGCAGCAGCCATAGCACCAGATGCTCCGCCAGACACACCACGGCAATGCTGGCGATATACACCAGCGGGCGCAGCTGGGCGCGGTTATCCAGCGGGGCAATGAACCGCCCGGCAAGAAAAGCCACCGGCGCCACCAGCACCTGCGTGATGCACAGCATCATGCCGAACAAGGCGCTGCTGGTGCGGTCGTCCCCCACCAGCTGCACCATGCGGGACACGCCCAGTGCACGGGTAAAGACAGCGTTCTGTGCAAAAATGGCCAGCAGTGCATAGCTGAAAAACACTGCCGAGCTGCTTACAACTTCCTTCACGGTTCGCGGTTCCCCTCCTTCTGGTAGTGCACGGTCAGGGTATCCCGTGCTTCCTTTTTCAGATATTCCTTGCGCTTTGCAGCCGCAGCGCGCCAGATGGCGCACAGGACGCCCAACACAATAAAGCCGCCCGCCGGCATCTTAGCCAGCGGCAGCAGCGCCCAGCGCCCCACCGGGGCACCGAACACGGTGCCAAGGCTGAGCCACTCGCGCACCACGCCCACCACGAGCAGCAGCAGCGCGTAGCCCACGGTGATGCGCACACCCTTGGAAACGGCCTTGTGCACCGTCTCCTGCACGCGGCCGAAGCGGTAGGTCAGAAGCGGCTCCACCACCAGCATGGGCAGGTAGATGCCAAGGTTCAAAAGCCCGGTGCCAAACACGAAGTTCAAAATGGGATATGCCGCCAAGTACACCACAGCGGCGCTGGCTGCGTACAAAAGTGCGCGGGGCAGCAGCTTTTTTTGCAGCTGCTCCGGGGTAGGCTCCTCGTCCCGCAGGGGTACAAGGCGGCTGAGCAGGCAGGCCAGCACGCGGGAGGGCACCAGCAGCAGCGTCACCGCCGCCGCCAGCATCAGGCCGTTCTGGCCGGTGGTAGCCACGACCACCAGCGGTGCCAGACCCATGCCCTGCATGACCACCGGGTTATTCAGGAACACGCGGTCGTGATGGGCAAACTTTTCGGGGTCCTTTAAAATCAGTTCCGCAGTACGCTTTTTCATTCCGCAGCCTCCTTTCGTTCGGACGGCAGACGGTGCAGCAGACGGTACAGCCGCTCCTCGGTGCGGTCAATGAGCGCGGACACGCTGTTGACGGCCAGCAGTGCAAAGCAGACGCCGGTCTCGTACACGCCGAAATAGCGGAAGCCCATGGTGGCAGCCCCCACCAGGGCGCCGTACAGGATACGTCCAAGCCGGTGGTGGGCACAGGTGTAGGGTTCGTTGAGCAGGAACACCGCACAGAACAGCACCGCACCGGTGTGCAGCTCGTCCCGGATGCCCTGCAGGCGGGGCAGCAGGCTGCTGAAGAGGATGCTGTCCGCCAGACCCACCTGACGCGGGAAGAAGAAGGCGATGAGCCCGCAGGTGATCAGAAAACTTGCCGATGCGCCGATGTGCACGTCCTTCTGGGTCCACAGCACGAGGCCGCAGGCCAGAATGACCAGTGCCGCACCGGTGCCCATGGGGGCAGCAAACTCGCCCAGCACAACGGCGAGGGCATTCAGGTTCAGGATACCGCCGCTGCGCAGGGTATCCTCGATGGTGCTGCTCACCGGCACGGCAGAGGCGTTCCACAGGGGCAGCGGCGTATAGGGCTGCGGGTAGCGCACCACCTGCTCCGGCCACGATACCGCCGCCACGGCGTAGCCCACGGCAGCGGGGTTGAAGGGATAGCTGCCGTAGCCGCCAAAGACCTCCTTGCCGATCAATACGCCCGCCAGCACTGCCACCACCAGCACATAGATGTCCACGGTGGCGGGCATGAGCAGGGCGATGATCAGGCTGAAGCTCTCGTTGGAGAGATCTTTATTGGTGTACACCCGATGGCGCAGCAGCGCCACCAGACGGTCGCACAGGTTGCCGGTAAGCAGGGCGATGCCACACAGCAGCAGCGGACGCGCCCCATAGAAATAGCAGGCCATGCACAGCAGCGGCACACACAGCCAGAAAACGTGCTTATAGTACCGGCCGGTCTTTTGCAGCTGCCGTTCCTGCTCCTGGATCAAAGCTTCATCCATATACGGGCCTCCTTACAGGCTGGCCAGTGCGCCCACAGCCGCAGCAGGGTCGGCGGCGCCGAACACGGCACTGCCTGCCACCAGCACGTCGGCACCGGCTTCCACGCACAGGGGTGCGGTGGCGGCATCCACGCCGCCGTCCACCTCCAGCAGGTAGGAAAGGCCGCGTGCTTCCCGCTCTGCCTTGAGCCAGCGGAGCTTGTCCAGCGCCGAGGGCATGAACTTCTGCCCGCCGAAGCCGGGCTCCACGCTCATCACCAGCACCAGATCCAGCTGCTCCAGCCACGGTGCCAACGCCTCGGCCGGGGTGCCGGGCTTGATGGTCAGACCCACCTTGCAGCCCAGCGCACGCACGGCGTCAATGGTGGCCTGAATATCATCTTCGCACTCCAGATGGAAATTATACAGGGTAGCACCAGCCTTGATAAAGGGCTCGGCGTATTGCAGCGGGTGGCTGATCATCAGATGCACGTCATAAAAGGCATCCGGCAGCGCCTTGTGCAGGCTTTTGAGCACCGGCACGCCAAAGCTGATGTTGGGCACAAAATGCCCGTCCATCACGTCGTAGTGCAGCATCTGTGCGCCGGCATCCAGCACCATGCGGCAGTCTGCACCCAGCTTGCCAAAATCAGCAGAAAGAATCGAAGGACTTACTATGGCCATAATATTTCATTACGCTCCGTTATTTTTAGCATTTTTTATCCCATGTGTTGCGCGTTTTGCAGGGTTCTGCCGGGCAAAAAATACGCGGGCATGGTTATCTTTTAGTTTACATGAAAACGGCCAAAAAATCAAACCCGCAGCCGTTTTTTTCACCGAAAAGTCGTAAATGGCGCAAAAAGTCCATTGCGCGGCAGCATCTCCATGTGCCGCGCAGCTGCCGCCGAAGGCTTGCCATTTTGCAGCAGCTTTCTTTGAAGCAGGACGATTTGGAATGGCCTCCGCTGCTTCCGGGTTGCGGCACCCAGCATCCGCTTCGTGCCTTGGGCGGCACTCGCGTCTTGCTGGCCGCTGCCCCAACAACTCCTCCCTGTTTCCGCCGCTGGCGGCGGTCGTCGTCGTTGCTAGCCATATTCAGCGGAAAATAGATTTTTAATTCCGCGTTTGTCGCACTCTGCGGAGTGCTCCAAACGCATTTTCACAAGAGGGGGTCACAGCGGTAAGCAGGATTTTTATTCCAACAACGCCAAAGCAGCCAGACCGCCCGGGCGGGGCAGTCTGGCTGCGGGGTCTTATTCTACCGGCTTCATGCTGGCGGGGTCCTCCACTGTGCCGGGCTGCCCGGCGGCGTCCGGCAGGCGCTTCATGCCGCCAGGATTGGGGGAACAGGTGGGCAGGGTGAACACAAAGCGGCACCACTCGCCCTGCTGACTCTCCACGCGGATCTGCCCGCCGGCCAGATTGACCAGCACCTTGCAGATGTTCAGCCCAAGGCCGGAGCCACGGGCGTGCAGGCCGCGGGAGCGATCCTCCTTGTAGAACCGCTCGAACACATAGGGCAGCGCCTCCGGGCTGATGCCCTGCCCGGAGTTCCAGATGGAGATCTCGGCCTCGGGGCCAAGCTTTTCCACGCTGAAGCGGATGGTGCCGCCCGCCGGGGTAAACTTGATGGCGTTGTCCAGCAGGTTATACGCCACCTGATGGATCAGGTCGGGGTCGGCGTAGACCAGCACCTTTTCATCCATGGTCAGGCCTTCCAGCTCGATCATGCCATCGTTGATGCGCTGCTCTGCCGCCAGTGCCACGCCGGTCAGGGTCTCCCAGATATTGAACATCCGGGCATTCACCTGATACTCTCCGCTTTCCAGCTTGGAGAGATCCAGCATATTCTGGATGAGCCGTGCCAGACGGCCGGTCTCCTCGCTGACCAGCTGCAGGTAGTGGTTCTGCATCTCGGGCGGGATGGTGCCGTCCAGAATGCCGTCCACGAAACCCTTGATGGTGGTCATGGGGGTGCGCAGCTCGTGGGCGATGTTGCCCATGAACTGACCTCGGGAGTTATCGTTGGACTGGATATTCTCCGCCATCTGGTTAAAGGTGCGGGCAAGGTCTGCCACCTCGCCATCGCCCTCCACGCCCTCCACGCGGACGGAGAGGTCGCCGCCGCCAAAGCGCTGGGCGGCATCGGTGACCTTCTGCAGCGGGTCGGTAAGCTGACGCATCAACAGGCGGGTCAGCACACTGGCGCACAGCAGCATCACGCAGGCGGACAGGAGGAAGTTGGACCAGAACTGCTGTTTAAAGTCGGTAAGCTGCGCGCCGGAGGAGCACAAAAACAGCCAGCCGCTGAACAGGCTCTGGTCGTCGATGGTCTCCACCGCCGCGATATAGCTTTTTTCGGTCAGGGCACCGCCCAAATCGCCGAAAGCGTGGTAGTGCCGGGCGTCCGGGTCAGCCACTGCGTTGGCGCGCTGGCAGATATCCAGCGGCACGGTGATGGTGGTAAGCTTGTCCGGGTCGGAGGCGATGAGCACATTGCCCTGTCGGTCGGTGAAAAACAGATAAGCCTCGGCGCTCTCTCCGATGATCTCCAGCTTGGTGTTCAAAGCGTCCAGCTCTGCGCCCTGCGGCATGGTCTCGCTGTTTACCAGATACTCTGCGGTGCGCTTGGCGACATTTACCACCTGATCCAGCGTTTCGTAGCGATCCTTCGCAAAATAATTCTTGAACAGCACCCACTCCGAGCAGCCCATCAGCACGATGCCCAGCACCATCAGGGTGGACACCATGGAGAAAAAGGCTGTGGAGATACTTTTACGCATTACTGACGCACCTCGAACTTATAGCCCACGCCCCAGACGGTTTTCAGTTCCCACTTATCGGAAGCACCGGCCAGCTTTTCGCGCAGGCGCTTGACGTGGACATCAATGGTGCGGCTGTCGCCGTAGTACTCAAAGCCCCACACCTCGTCCAGCAGCTGGTCGCGGGTGTACACGCGGTTGGGGTGGGAGGCCAGACAGTTCAGCAGTTCCAGTTCCTTGGGAGGAGCCTCCACCACCTTGCCCTTGACCCGCAGTTCATAGCTGTTCATATCCAGCCGCAGGTTGTCGAACTCGATGACGCCCTCGGTGCTCTCGGCGGCAGCGGAGGTAGTCTGGCAGCGGCGCAGCACCGCCTTGATGCGTGCCACCACCTCTTTTGCGTCAAAGGGCTTGACCATGTAATCGTCTGCGCCAAGCTCCAAGCCCAGCACCTTGTCAAAGGTCTCGCCCTTGGCGGTAAGCATCATCACCGGGGTGTTGCCCGCCTTGCGGATGCGGCGGCAGACCTCAAGACCGTCCATGCGGGGCATCATCACGTCCAGCAGCACCATGTCCGGCTTGACCGCGTTGAACTTTTCCAGTCCTTCTTCGCCATCGTTTGCCACCGTGACCTGATAGCCCTCCTTGGTCAGGTACAGCCGCAGCAGCTCGCAGATGTTGGCGTCGTCGTCCACCACAAGGATCTTTTCGTTTGCCATAAGTGTTTTCCTCCCCTTTTATGCAGGTTTTTGCTGTATCTTCAGCCCTTCCGGGCGTTTTGACAGGCTCTTTCCTTTCTATTATACGGGACAGTTATGACAAAATAAAGAAGGAAGTGTAGTTTTTTTCACATTTCTGCCTAGGGTACACCTTACGCAGCCGCGCTATCGGCAAGAAACGTTTGCAGCAGAAGCCCCGAAATTTGATTTCTTGCCGATAACCCATCCCGGATTATTTCAGGATTCCTGATTCAAGATAGCCCCTCCCCCTTGCGCTGGCGGGGTTCATCGCGTATAATGGTAGATGTATCGTTATGCCAAAAAACGTGTAAGGAGCGTATTTTATATGAAGTTAGGTAT
>OHFG01000339.1_pt1 | contig 39619 bp, 36 predicted proteins | sample 1567411 | NCBI WGS metagenome assembly OHFG01 (sample SAMEA3879563, study PRJEB24766) | human gut metagenome | biome: human-associated habitat; feature: feces | place: USA | collected 1985/1987
GTCCGACATTCGTCCACCAGAGATAGAGATAGAGTTAGAGAAAGAGATAGAGATAAAGAGAGAGATAGAGAAGGTACGCCCTGAAACGGGGCACCCTTCCCACACCTATGGCCGTTACCAGAATGTTTTCCTGACGGATGAAGAACTGGCAGACTTGCAGGTCAGCTTTCCTGCTGTATGGGAACAGTACATCGAAAAGCTGTCCGAGTACATGGCTTCTACTGGCAAGCGTTATCAGAGCCATGCAGCGACCATCCGGCGTTGGGCCGGTGAGGACGCTAAAAAAACGGTCACACCCTCACGCAACCGGGATTACAGCGTAAAGGAGGATGAAACTGTATGATTGAGATTACCGCAGAAATCCGGGCATTCATCGACAAGGCAGCTGCCGGTGTGGAATTGGCTGAGGACGAGTATATAGACCCGTCAGACGGGCTCATTCACTGTAAGAAATGCGGCGGCCAGAGGCAGACCGTTGTGCCATGCTTCGGGAAATCCGGCTACTTTATGCCGCACTGCATCTGCCAGTGCCAGCGGGAGGCTGAGGAGCAGCGCAAGGCTGCTGAAGAACGGCAGCGCCGCATGGAGCGTATCAAACGCCGAAAGGCACAGGGCCTGCAAGACCGTTATCTGTACGACTACACATTTTCCAATGATAACGGGCAAAACCCATTGATGGACAAGGCTCATGCCTATGTGGAGAACTGGAAAGAGGCATATAAGAGCAATATCGGGCTTTTACTGTTTGGAGATGTGGGAACCGGCAAGTCTTTTTTCGCCGGATGTATTGCCAACGCTCTACTTGACCAGGATGTGCCGGTGCTGATGACGAACTTCCCCACCATTCTGAACCGCCTGACAGGGATGTTCTCTGAGGACAGGTCAGAGTTTATTGCCAGCTTTGACGAATATGACCTGCTTATCATTGACGATCTGGGTGTAGAGCGCAGTACCGAATATGCTATGGAGCAGATGTTTTTCGTCATCGACAGCCGCTATCGCAGCCGAAGACCCATGATTATCACAACAAACTTGAAACTGTCCGAGCTGAAAAATCCGCCTGATCTGGCCCACGCCCGTATCTATGACCGTATTTTGGAACGGTGTGCGCCGATCCTCTTTGACGGGAAGAATTTCCGGGAAGAAAATGCCGGTGTCACCCGACAGGCAGCAAAAGACATTGTAAACAGTAAGCACGATTGATTTTTTACCGGGCGGCACAGACCCGTTTGGAGAAAGGAGCGCTATGAACAAAGAACCCCGTACTATGCAGATGGCAGACGCCGCTGCTGCGGCCAGAGCGCCGGAAAACACGCCAGCGATGGTAAAGAAAATCGGCAAGACGACCTACAAGGTTCATGTCCATTTCAGCAATACCAGCACAGAAACCATGAGCGATAAAATCAAGCGTATGCTCAAAAATGAAATTCAGCAGATGTGACAGACTGATAAACGAAGCCGCCTTGTGCTAAACTGATGATGGTACGCACCAAAATTTTTGTCAAGGAGGACATGAAAATGCTTTACACAGAAAAAGAGAAACATGAAATTGAGCGAGTAAAGGAAGTCTTTGCGGAACATCTGCGGCAAAGCCCTGATTTTGAATTGCTCTGGTCGGACAAGGTGGGCTATGTCTGGCTGACGATTGGCGTAAATCCAGTCTATGTGGATACCGGTATCAGGATAGAATCTGCCGCCGATCTCTGCGGCAAGTGTTTGGATGATGTTGCTACGGATGTTTTATATATGACTGGCAACGATCATGCACTGGAAGCAGCCGACCCGCTGGAGTTAGCCGAAATCAAGCGGCTCTGGGAGCCATATATCAACCAGCTGCCAGACTATGCGTATCTCTGCAAAGACCTGCTGAACGGAAAAATGTAATCTGTTAAATGAGGTGTCAGGAGCCATACAGTGCTTCTGGCACCTTTTGTGAGTTTTCTGTGAATTTGATTAAAAAGTCCTTGACAATTTGTCTCTGGCAGAACAGCAAAATCATTTCCGCCGTCCAGACGCCGATGCCCTTCAGACTGCTCAATGCCCGGATAGCAGTTTCATCACTCATATGCGCCACGGCGTCCAGAGCGAATGCACCCGTATGGACCCGTTCGGCAAAGTCCGTGATATACGCCGCCTTGCGGAACGTCATGCCAAGCGCCTGCAGGCTCGGAACGCCTGCGGCCAGAATGGCTTCGGCATTGACCGTGCCCAGCGCGTCCTGCACTCGCTGCCAGATCGTCGCCTGCGCCTTCGTTGAGATCTGCTGGCCGATGATGTGGTGCACGACGGACGAAAACAAGTCCGGGTCCACCGTGCGGTCGATATGCCCGATGCGGTCGATCACCTCACAGAGCCGCTTGTCCTTTTTGCGCAGATAGGAAAGCGCCTGTTCTCCGCATGCGAAATACATCCTGTTACCTCCCTGCGTTTTGCAATTTTATGATACAACAGCGAAGTGTGCAATGCCATCAGAAAATATGGCGAGGCAGCATTTGATGCGCGGAAGAAACTGGTTTGCATTTTCTGCTTATTTCTGTTATGCTTTATGTACCGCGCTGTGTACGCGGTATTTTTTACGTGAAGGGAAGGATGCGCTGTGGGCGGAAATACGCTGGATATGACAAAGGGAAGCGCGTGGAAGCTGATCGTACAGTTTGCCGTGCCGGTATTCCTCAGTCAGGTGTTCCAGCAGCTTTACAATACGGCGGACGCGCTGATCGTCGGCCGGTTTCTGGGAGATGAGGCGCTGGCGGCCGTCAGTGCGTCCGGCCCGCTGATCTTCCTGCTCATCAGCTTTTTTACCGGCCTGTCCATGGGTGCAGGCGTGACCATCTCCCGCTATTTTGGCGCGGGTGACTATGACCGCGTATCCAAGGCCATCCACACGGACGTGATGCTGGGCCTGATCAGCGGCGTGATCCTGACGGTCGTGGGCGTGTGGCTGACGCCGACGTTCCTGCGCTGGATGGGCACTGCACCGGAGGTCCTGCCGGATGCGATCGCATACTTCCGGTATTACTTCATTGGCGTCCTGGCCGTCGTCATGTACAATATGTGCAAGAGCATCATGAACGCTCTCGGCGACAGCAAGCGGCCGCTCTATTATCTGATCATTTCGTCCCTTACCAATATTGTGCTCGATCTGCTGTTTATCGGCGCGTTCCATTGGGGCGTGTGGGCGGCGGCCGTCGCCACGACGATCTCGCAGGCCGTCAGCATGATCCTGTGCATGATCCATCTGATGAAGAAGGGTACGATCTATCAGGTCGAGCTGAAAAAGCTGCATATCGACCGCGAAATGCTCGGCCAGATCATCCGCTACGGTCTGCCGTCCGGCGTGCAGAACTCCGTGATCGGCTTTGCAAACGTCATTGTCCAGTCCAACATCAATTCCTTCGGCAAGGTCGCCATGGCGGCCTACGGTGCGTACTCCAAGCTGGAGGGCTTCGCGTTCCTGCCCGTTACCAGCTTCACCATGGCGCTGACGACTTTTGTCGGCCAGAACCTCGGCGCCGGGCTTCACGACCGGGCGAAAAAGGGTTCGCGCTTCGGCATCATCGCGTCTGTTGTGATCGCGGAGATTATCGGCGTGACGATGTATCTGCTTGCGCCGCAGCTTGTCGCGCTGTTCAGCCCCACGCCGGAGGTCGTCGAACTCGGCACGCGCCAGATGCGCACGACGGCGCTGTTCTTCTGCCTGCTGGCATACTCCCACGCGATTGCGTCGATCTGCCGCGGCGCAGGCAAGGCCTTCGTGCCGATGGTCATCATGCTGCTGTTCTGGTGCGTGGTGCGGATCGCATATATCACCATCGTCATGGGCATCGTCCACGAAATTCAGTATATCTACATGGCCTATCCCATCACGTGGTCGCTCAGCTCCATCGTCTATTTCCTCTATTACCACTTCTCCGACTGGGTCCACGGCTTTGAGAAAAAGCCTGCGAAATCATAAAAAACCGCCATGCCCGGCAAATACCGGGCATGGCGGTTTTTACAGCAGACCAATTTTCTGATAGCAATGCGCCGTCAGGTCGATCCGGTATCCGCCGCCGGGGCGCGGCTGCCAGTCGTAGCCGGACTTTTCCTCCTCCGGGAACAGCGCCTGCATGATCGTGAGCACCGTTCCGCCGTGCACAACGGCGAGAATATCCGCATCCTGCGTCTGCATGCGCGCCAGCGCGGATAAGATACGAGCCTCCGCCTGCGCAAAGGATTCGCCGCCCGGCGGGACGTTCCGGAACCAGTCGCCTGCCAGCCATGCCTCGTACTCCGCCAAGCCCTTCAGCTCGTCGTAGGACTTTCCCTCGAATATGCCGAAGCTGATCTCACGCAGCTCCGGCCAGATCTCGTGCGGCACCTCGCCGTAGATCAGGCGCAGCGTCTGCTCTGTGCGGAGCATTCCGCTCGTCAGGATGCGTTCGCCGCTGTACGGGGGATACAGGCCGCCTGCGGCGGCCTCCTGAACAGCTGCTTGTCCGGCCTCGCACAGAGGAAGATCGAGCGCCCCATAATACCACCGGCGGACATTTCCCTCCGTCAGTCCGTGGCGGATGAGCGTGAGCCGCCTCATCCCTTCAGCTCCAGCGGAAGCCCGCAGAAAATGCGTGTGACCGTGTCCGCCTGCGCGGCCAGCGCCGCGTTCATGCGCCCGACGGCCTCGCGCCATTCGCGCGTTTCCGCGTCCATCGGCACAACGCCGCAGGAAATATCCTCGCAGATCAATATTTTTCCGCTGAGGTCAAGCCCGGCCAGCACGTCCGCAGGCTCCTTTCCCGCCCGGACGCAGGCAAGCGCGAAGCGCTCCAGATGCCGGAGGCAGCGGGCGGTCAGATCGAGCGCTTCGCCCTCGCAGGTGAAAATTTCCGCGTCCCGCAGGGCGTATTTTGTTTGCGCGTATGCTGTTTTTCCCTGATACGCGCCGCCGATGATCAGAACCATACCGTTCCTCCTTAAAAGACTGCCAGAATGAGAAGGGCGGACGCCTCGCCCAGCGTGATGGAAAAGCCTGCGACGTCGCCGGACATCCCGCCCAGATGCTTCTGGGCCAGACGGCAGGCAAGGATGGTCACAAGCCCCGCCCACGCGACGGCCAGCGCGCAGCTGGGCCGCGAAAACAGGAACACGAACACCGCCAGCATGACGGCAAGGTACATCCCGAGCAGGAGATTCCGCTGCCGCTTTGTCTTCCCGGCTGCAAATGTGCCGGAATATTGGCTGGTCTTCATGGGCGCGAACGATTCCACCGCAACGCCCGCCATGCAGCGCGTTACGACCGGAACGAGCAGCAGCGCCCGCCAGATATACGAGAAGTCACAGTCCGCCAGCGCCGCGAACGAAAACAGGAACAGCAAAATCGCACACACGACTGCAAACGCGCCCACGCGCGAATCCTTGAGAATTTTCTGCCGCGTTTGAAGATCACGCCGCGATAAGATCGCGTCGCAGCAGTCGAGGAACCCGTCCAGGTGGAAAAAGCCCGTCACGAGAAACGGAAGCGCCGTCAAGATCGCGGCGGCCAGAAATCCGGTAAACCGGAAATGGGCGAACAGGGCGGCGCACAGCGCCCAGAGTCCGCCCACGATCAGCCCTACCGGCGGCAGGCACACGATCTGCCACGGGCGCAGCGCATCGTCCCAGACCTTATACGGGCACGGGATCGCCAGATACGTCCCCCACGCCATCATGAGTGCCGTCAGGGGCTTTTTGAGCTTGGCTTTCATCCGGAAAAGCCTCCTTTGTACCAATATGCCTGCGCACAGCAAAGCTCTGCGGCGTTTTCGCACGCCGCCGCCAGCGCCCGGTCAAGCCGCGCCAGTCCCCGGCGGTAGCATTCCGTCCATTCGTCATACTGTCCGCCGTCAGCGTAAATATAATCGCTCACGAACACGCAGCAGCGCATCCGGCGGGAGAATTCCAGCAGCTCCGCCTCCAGACGCGCCGGGGCAGAGGCGTCTATCGTGCCGTCCGCGCGGAACATCTCATTTGACAGCAGCGCCGTCACGCTGTCGAGCAGCACTGCGCCGTCCGGCTCCATCCGCGAAAGCGAGGAGAGAATGTCCGTTCCGCATTCGACGGTCTGAAAGCCCATCCCCGCGCGGTTGTCCAGATGGCGCTGAATGCGCAGCCGGTCCTCATCGTCGTGCGGGATCATGGTCGCAAGATAATAGCGCGGACCGCTCTGCGCGCAGACGATTTCCTGCGCAAGCGAGGATTTCCCGTTTTTTGCGCCGCCGGAAAGAAAATAGTTCATACCGTAAAGCTGTCCCTTTCACGTATTTCGGTCAGATATCCGTCGTCGATGGCGGCCTCCGGGAATGTTGCCATCGTGTTCATCACCGCGCAGGCCGCCTCGACCACGCGGAAGGCCAGCGGGCACCCGCTGCCCTCGCCGAGGCGCATCCCGAGCTGCAGACAGGGCCTCAGGCCGAGCAGCCGGGCTGCGATCTCGTACCCGCGCTCATAGGACACGTGTGAGCCGATGAAATAGCCCGCTGCGGCCCCACACAGCCGGGCAGCGCAGAGCGCGGCGACGACGGAAATGAACCCGTCGACCACGACGGGCAGGCGCTCATGCGCCGCACCCAGAAACACGCCCGCCATTGCGCACAGATCGAACCCGCCGACCTTGTGCAAAACGTCAACAGGATCGTTCCCGTCTGGCGTGTTTATGGCCAGCGCCTGTTCGATTACCTGTTTTTTCTTCAAAAATGCCGCGTCGGTCAATCCGCCGCCGCGTCCCGTAACGGCTTCGACGGGTTTGCCGCTCAGGGCGCACAAGACGGCGGAGGACGTGGTCGTGTTGCCGATGCCCATTTCGCCCACGCCGAGAATCTGAATGCCATCCCGTTTTGCCTGTGCGGCAAGCCCCATGCCGGTCAGAATGCCGCGCACGGCAGTCTGCCGCGCCATGGCCGGGCCTGCGGCGATGTTCGCCGTGCCCTTGCCGAGACTGCGGTTCAGAATTTCCGGGCAGGCATAGGGGAGCGCGATGCCCATATCGGCGACGACCAGCTCGTCGCCGAAGTGCTTCGCCAGACACGACGCGCCGGTCAGACCGCGCGTCAGGTTGATGGCCTGCGCCCGCGTGACCGACTGCGGCGCGGACGAAACGCCCTCGCAGACTACGCCGTTGTCTGCCGCAAGCACGTAAATGCGGGTGTGGCTGACTTCGTTTTTGACCTGCCCGGTGATGCCCGCCAGCTGGACAGAAAGGTCCTCCAGCAGACCGAGGCTGCCGGGCGGCTTGGCCAGTGCGTCCTGCCGGGCCTTCGCCTCGCGCATGGGCACGTCATAAAGCGGGGTAATTTCGGAAAGCAGCGAAACAAGCTGCCGTTCAGTCTGTTCCATAGGGTTCACTCCAAAAGGTGCTTTTCGACGAGCCAGTCAAGGCTCGGCCTGTCCTGCGTCAGTTCCAGTGTACACGTCGCCTGCGGGGAAAGCGCTTCCAGCAGGGAAAGAAGCCCCGCAATATCCATCACGCCGTCAAAGAGCGCCGCGTGCAGGTCACGGTCGCCCTGATTGTTGTGCAGGTGCACGTGGGAAAGGTACGGCGCACAGGCGCGCAGCCAGTTCTCCGGGGGAAGCGCTGACGCGCACGTATTCGCGTGGCCGAGATCGAGGCAGATACGCAGGCGCGGGTCATGGACGGCCTCCATGATCGCCGTTAAAAGCTGCGGTTCCGGCTCCAGCACGTTTTCCAGACACACGGTCATATCGTCCGGAACATCGCAGAGCAGCTCCCGCCACACGGCGGCACTGCGCTCCACGAACCACTCCGGATAATAGACCAGCGGCAGAAAGCCTGCGTGCAGAACGATCTTCTGAATGCCCAGTGTATGCGCCTTTTTGATCGCCTGCCGGTATCGCTTCTTCGTCACATCCAGCACAAGTGGGTCGATGGCCGCAGGCGTCAGCTCGTTGAACGGCCCGTGCAGCACGAACCGGCTTGATGCAGACAGGCAGCATTCCACCGGAAGCTCCCACGGCTCTGGCGGAGCGCCGTCGAGCCGGGCGGCGGTGCAGAACTGCGCAAGCTCGATGCCAAGGCCAAACGCCCGCGCAGCCTCGCAGCAGTCTGCGCCGATGGACGAAAGATAAACCAGCTCCCGCCTCACGAGAGCTTCCCCTCCTGCAGCATGCACCACACGCGAAGCGCGGCGGCCTGCGTCTTGGCGTCGGGAATTTCGCCGTTCAGGACCTTTTCGACCAGCTCCCGCAGCGGCAGGCGGAACACGTTCAGAAATTCATCCTCGTCCAGCTCCCGTTCGCCGAAGCTCAGCCCGCGGGCCAGGAACATCTGGATGACCTCGGTCGAATACGCGCAGGTGGGGTAAAACGGGCCGAGCGGGATGAGCTCGCTTGCGACCGCGCCCGTTTCCTCGCGCAGCTCCCGCAGCGCGGCCTCCCGCGGGTCTTCTCCGATGTAGTCGAGCTTCCCGGCGGGGATCTCCGTCAGGACTTCGCCCATGGCATAGCGGAACTGCCGCTCGAGCAGCACGTCGCCGTTTTCCAGCAGCGGCAGGATGCACACCGCGCCGTGGTGGACGGTGTATTCCCGTGTGGAGGTTTTGCCGTTCGGCAGGCGGACGGTATCCTTGTAGATATGCAGCACGTCGCCGTCAAAGATCGGCTGGGACGTGAGCTTTGTTTCCTGTAAATTTTTAAATTCTTCCATTGCCTTTGTGCTTCCTGTTCGTTTTTTTCTTATCTTACCGTTTTGCGCCTGTAAAGTCAAATCAGACCTTGTGTATTTTTCTCCGCCCTGCGCATACTATGGCCAGAGAGATCGTTGGCAAACGCTTTTGAGATGCTTTGTCCGCCGGATGATCCATACGCAGGTGCGCGTTTCGGTCAGACGCCGCGCTTCGCCGGAGCGGCAGAAGGCAGGCAGAACGGGGGTTCCGCGTCCCGCTGATCCGGGCGGAGCCCGAAAAGCAGCTGCCTGGTTTCTTCGCAGTCTCCTGTTCCGGCCGCACCGATTGACCGGAAGGGCTGTTTTTTCCGGCAAGAGCCGGGGAAGCGTCGACGCTTCCCCGGCTCTGTTTGTCTTCAGCGCTTCTGCGCCAGCGGTCTGGATTTCTGCTGCGCTTCGAGAAGCTCCACCAGAATGGTGTTCGAGAGCATGAAGCCCTTCGGCGTCAGGTGCCAGCGGCCGGAGGTAAACGCGGCGTATTCCCGCGCCTGCAGCCGGACAAGAATGTCCTCAATCGGCTCAAACGGCAGCAGGAACGAGCGGGTGTATTCGCTCTTTTCAATGCCGTCGACCGTCCGCAATCGGAGCATGAGGTATTCGCCCGCGCGTTCGCGCAGCGGGACAAGCTCAGATTCGGACAAAATCTGGCCCTTGTCCGTCACGCCCTTGATATAGCCCTCCAGATCGGGCTTGATGGTGAACCGCCGTCCGGCAAAGTCCGACGCCGCGCACGGGCCGAAGCCCAGATACTCGTCGCCGACCCAGTATTTCATGTTGTGGCGGCAGATGAAGCCGTCGTGCGCGAAATTGGAGATCTCGTACTGGTGATAGCCGAACTGCTCCAGCGTTTCGACGGCGTAAAAATACATATCCGCCTGCGCGTCGTCGTCCGGGAGGTTGGCGCAGTCCTTGTACGTCCAGAGCTTCGTGCCCGGCTCGACCTTCAGCCCGTAGCAGCTGATGTGATCGGCCTTGAGGTCGATGACGTTGCGAAGCGTCTGCATCCACTGCTCGCGCGACTGGCTCGGCAGGCCGAACATGAGGTCGACCGAAACGTTGTCAAAGCCCGCGCGCCGTGAGAGCGACACGGCCTGCTGCGCCTGCCGGTAGGTATGCGGGCGGCCCAGCGCCTTGAGCTGCGCGTCGTCGTCCGACTGCACGCCGATGGAGATGCGGTTGAAGCCCGCGCGGCGCAGCCGCGTGAGCATGGGCAGCGTCACGGAGTCGGGGTTGGCCTCCAGCGAAACCTCCGCGTCGCGGCTGACATCGAAGCGGCGGTCGATCTCGGCAAAAATCTTCGCAAGCCCGCCGGCCCCGAAGAACGACGGCGTGCCGCCGCCAAAATAGACGGTATCGACCTCGTAGCCCGCTGCACCCTGCGCCGCCTCGCGGATGTGCAGGATCACGGCGTCGAGATACCGGTCCATCAGATCCCGGCTGCGTGCGCCGGGAACGGAATAAAAGTCGCAGTATTCGCATTTGCTCCGGCAGAACGGGATGTGGACGTAGATGCCGAGGCTTTTTTTCTTGTTTTCAACGATCTGAATGAGCGCCACGGAAAAACCTCCTACGATTCGTCGTCGAGCTTGAGGACGGCCATGAACGCCTCGGACGGCACGGCGACCGTGCCGAACGTGCGCATACGCTTCTTGCCCTCCTTCTGCTTTTCGAGCAGTTTCTTTTTGCGCGTGATATCGCCGCCGTAGCACTTGGCAAGCACGTCCTTGCGCAGGGCCTTGATCGTCTCGCGGGCGATGATCTTGCCGCCGACGGCAGCCTGCACGGGGATCTCAAACATCTGGCGCGGGATATTGTCCTTGAGCTTTTCGCAGATCTTTCTGGCTCTTGCATAGGCGTTGTCGGCGAAGAGGATGAAGCTCAGCGCGTCGACGATCTCGCCGTTCAGGAGAATGTCGAGCTTGACGAGCTTCGACGGGCGGTAGCCCTCCAGCTCGTAGTCCAGCGAGCCGTAGCCGCGCGTGCGGCTCTTGAGCGCGTCGAAGAAGTCATAGATGATCTCGTTGAGCGGCATGGAATAGTGCAGCTCAACGCGCGTGGGGTCGAGGTACTGCATATCCTTGAATTCGCCGCGCCGGTTCTGGCACAGATCCATGATCGCGCCGACGTATTCGGGCGGGGCGATGAGGTTCGCCTTCGCATACGGCTCCTGCGCCTCGGCGATCTCGGCGGGGTCGGGGTAGTTGAGCGGGGTATAGACGTCGAGCTGCGTGCCGTCAGTCTTGGTGATCTTATAGACGACGTTCGGGGCCGTCGTGATGAGGTCGAGGTTATATTCGCGCTCGAGGCGCTCGAGAATGATCTCCATGTGCAGAAGGCCCAAAAAGCCGCAGCGGAAGCCGAAGCCCAGCGCGATGGAGTTTTCCTGCGTGAAGCTCATGGACGCGTCGTTCAGCTTCAGCTTTTCCAGCGCGTCGCGCAGATCGCCGTATTTCGAGCCGTCCGCCGGGTACACGCCTGAGAAGACCATCGGCTGCGCCTGATGGTAGCCCGGAAGCGCCTCGGCTGCCGGATTTTCCACGCCCGTGATGGTGTCGCCCACGCGGGTGTCGGAGACAGTCTTGATGGAGGCTGTGAGATATCCGACCTCGCCCGCGCCGAGGCTTTCAGCTGGGATCATGCCCTTCGGGTGCAGATATCCGACCTCCACGACCTTGTAGACTGCGCCGGAGGCCATCATGCGGATATCCATGCCGGGATACGCCGTGCCGTTCACGACGCGCAGATAGACGATCGCGCCGCGGTAGGAATCATACTGGCTGTCGAAAATCAGGCACTGTAAAGGCGCTTCGCGGTCGCCCGTGGGCGCGGGGACATTCTTCACGATCATTTCCAGCACGGAATGAATGTTGATGCCGTTCTTGGCGGAAATTTCAGGCGCGTCCATGGCGGGGATGCCGATGACGTCCTCAATTTCCTTCTTGACCTCGGCGGGCCGCGCCGCCGGCAGGTCGATCTTGTTGACGACGGGCAGGACCTCCAAGCCGTTGTCAACGGCCAGATAGGTGTTCGCCAGCGTCTGGGCCTCGATGCCCTGCGACGCGTCGACGACCAGCACCGCGCCCTCGCAGGCGGACAGGCTGCGGGAGACTTCATAGTTGAAGTCGACGTGACCCGGCGTGTCGATGAGGTTCAATACATAGGTTTCGCCGTCGTCGGCGCGGTAGTCCAGACGCACGGCGCGGGCCTTGATGGTGATGCCGCGTTCGCGTTCGAGCTCCATGGAGTCGAGAATCTGGTCCTCCATCTCGCGCTTTTCAACGGAATGGCACTCCTCCAGCAGACGGTCGGCCAGCGTGGATTTACCGTGGTCAATGTGGGCGATGATCGAAAAATTGCGGATATGCGAAAGGTCGGTCATGTGCGGTTCCTCTCTTAGTAAGCGATATTTTCAGTCGCGACAGTCTCATATTTGGCGGAGCTGGAGAAATAGGCGTCGAGAATGGGAATGCAGACATTCGCCAGATTGCCGCCCTGTGAGCCGCGCTCGACATAGACGGAGATGGCGATCTCGGGATTGTCCGCCGGAGCGTAGAGCACGAACGAAGCGTGGTCAGAGCCGGAGAACGAGCCGGTGGAGGTCGTGCCCTGCCACTGCGCCGTGCCGGTCTTGCAGGCGATGGGGATGGGATAATCCCTGAGATACTGCTCCGCCGTGCCGATGGAGGCGGTCATGCGCATACCCTGATCGAGCGCGGCCAGCGCCTTTTCGGAGATCTCCAGCGTGCTTGCCACGACGGGCTTGGACTCCTTGATCAGATCCTGATAGTCCCACGAGACGACGCGGGACAGGAGCGTCGCTTCATAGCGCGTGCCCTTGTTTGCCAGCGCCGAGGCGTAGCAGGCCAGCTGCAGGGGTGTAAATTTGTTCAGGCTCTGGCCGATGACGGCCTGCAGAACGTCCGCGCCGAACCAGCCTGCGTCCTCGCCTGCGTACTGCTTGTTCTTTTCCTCTGCGTTCGCGCGTGCGCCGGTGTCCTCCGGCAGCTCGATGCCCGTCGGCTCGCCGAGGCCAAGGGACTTGGCAACGATATCAAACGGGTTGTTTCCCGTTTCCTTTTTATAGCTGTCGTAGGTCAGACGGCCGACTTCATAGAAATAATAGTTGCAGGAGTAGGCGATGGCCTCCATCAGATTGATCTTGCCGTGCGTGCGCGGGTTGGCAAGCGACCAGATGTGGCACTTGGGCTGGAAGGATTCATAGAAGGTGTAAAGGCCCTTGTCCTCGATGATATAGCCGGGGTCGAAGCCGCCCATATCGACGGCGGCGATGGCCGTGACCATCTTATAGACCGAGCCGGGCGGGTAGGAGGTGAGTGCGCGGTTGAACAGCGGCTTCATCTCGTCCGCGTTGAGGGTGGTATAGTCCTGATTGAACGTGGCAAGATTGTAGGTCGGGTAGCTTGCGATGGCGAGAATCTCGCCCGTCCTGCACATCTGCACAACGACCGCGCCGCCCTGCGCGTCCTTGCCCTCCTTGTTCCGGCCGACGCCGTTTTCCCGCAGGTCGAGAATGACCTTTTCCAGCGCCTGCTCGGCCACAGCCTGCAGCGAAATGTCGATGGTCAGCTCGACGTTGTTGCCCGGCACAGGCTCCGTCACATAGTATCGGTTCAGAATTTCGCCGGTCGAGGAGACGGTCGTCCGCTTGATGCCGCTTGAACCGTGCAGATATTCCTCAAACGCCTGCTCCACGCCGGATTTTCCGACAAGCGCGTTCATGGAGTAGCCCTTTTCGCGGTATTCGGCGGCCTCCTCGCTCCAGATCGGGCCGATGTAGCCGAGAATGTGCGCGGCATAGGTGGTGTTGTACTCGCGCACCGTGCCGTTTTCGACCACAACGCCCGGCACGGCCAGCTCCATCACGGCAGCCAGCGATTCCGCGTCGACGTCCTCTGCCAGCATATAGTTTTCCATGCCGATCTCGTCTACCGAGCGCAGCTCCAGCTCATAGCGGACGGAAATGACGCGGTACACGTCCTGCTGGGTCCAGTCGTCGGGGATCTTATATTCGTCGCGCAGGCGTTTCATGAGCGTGGGCGCGGAGATATCGAGGTCATAGCTCCGGCTGGCAAGGAAGCTGCGGAAATAGCCCTGCCAGGCGGTGTCGTCGGTATCGGTATAGGTATAGGGACGCTCGGCGGAGACGGGGAAATGCGATTCATACGCGATCCCAAGCTCGTCGCAGAGGTTCAGGACCTTCAGCAGGTTCCCGTTCGGGTCGGGCGCGTTGAAAAAGACGAAGTTGATGATGACGAGGTTATAGCTTGCGCGGTTCGACACCAGCACGTTGCCGTTGCGGTCGAGAATATTGCCGCGCGCAGCCTCGACCGTCGACTGGTACTCCATGGAGTCGGCGTCCGCCGCGACGAGGGAGTCCTCCGTGACGGCGGCCTGCGTCTTGTAAAGCCGCAGGGAGAACACGCCGATCATGGCCAGAATGACGACGATGAATACGATCATGCGGAAGCGGGAAATTCGCTGCATTTATTTGGCACCAACCTTTCGGATCGCCCAGGCTCCGAGATACAGGAGCGGGCACGCGAGCAGGCTCAGGCCGATCTGGACCGGCAGAGCAGTGATCATGCCGATGTGGATCGTGCCGAGATAGCATTGAAACAGAAACAGGAGCGTCTGGCAGAATACGAGCGCCAACAGGCTCATCAGAATGGCGGACAGCAGCTGCCGCACGAGATACCGGTCGCAGATATAGCCGATCACCGCGCCGCAGACGGTCAGCAGGACGATGTGCATCGCGCCGCCGGCCGCGCCCGTGAAGCACCAGACCGTGCCGCAGCAAAGTCCGTAGAGCGCCCCGGCCTCCGCGCCTGCCAGCATGGAAACACAGGCGATGCAGACGGGGATCAGCGTCAGTTTGACGCCGAAGAATCGCGCCCGGCCAAACACGACCGTCTGCAAAACGGCGATCAAAAGAAACAGCACGCCGTAAAGCGTCCACATCAGCGCATTTTTATAGGTCGCGTGCATCGCGCGGGCCTCCTTTCGGGGAGAGAAGTCAAAACATCAAACCGGAAACTCCATGGTTTGACTGTAGGGGCCGATGCCTACATCGGCCCGCTTGGAGGTTGCGAATTTGCCGAAGAATACCGTAAAAACGGTGCATTCTGCCGGGCCGATGCGATGCCCGCAGGCTAGTTTCGAGGCGCAACCGCGCTTTGCGCGGCTCTTAGCGCCGAAGATGGGCATCGGCCCCTACAACACAGTGTTCGCAGTGCGGCACGAAAATCGAACGTTCCTTGCGTCACTGCACATTATACTCCGTAATGATCGCGATCTGCTCCAGCTTGGACAGGTCGCAGGACAGTTCGAGCGTGGCGTATTTCGCGACGCCTGTCTCGTCGAGGCTGGCGTTCGTGATGTACCCCAGCAGCAGCCCGCGCGGATAGAGCGTCGAGCCGGTCGTGACGACCTGATCGTTATTCTTGACGATCGCGTCCGTCAGCAGATAGTTCATGCGCAGGATTTCCGTTCCGTCCTCGAGGAATGTGCCCTGTACCACGCCCGTATAGCCGGACGAGGCCACGGAGGCGGAAATTTCAAGCGACGAGTCCATGATCGTCGTGACGGTGGCCCAGTTGGCGCCGACCTTGGTCACAAGGCCCACGACCTGCCCGTTTTCCGTCACGGCGCACATACCTTCCTCCAGCCCCGCGTTCGTGCCCTTGCCGATGGTAAAGGCGCTTTTATAGTCGGAGGAATCCCACGAAATGATGTACGATGTGAGGAATTTATAATCCTCATGCTCTTCGGACAGCTTCAGAAGCGCCTTGAGCCATTCGTTCTCGCGCTGCAGCTGCTCGGCGTCGCGGATATCCTCCTGCATGGCAAGGATCTGCTTTTCCATCTCCGCGTTCTCCGCCTCAAGCGTCTCATAGCGGAACATATAGTTGTAATACCGCTCGGCCAGCCGGTCGATGGACGCAACGCCCGCACGGATGGGGGACAGGATCGTCCCGACCACGTTTTCAATGGCGCTTGTCCCGTTTGTGATGGCAAGCGTCACGGCGGCGCAGATAGCGATGATGAGCGCGACAATGAGAATGGTCTTGAGGCGGCCCGTCCAGAATTTTTTCTTCATGCCTGCGCCTCCTGCACGTCAAGGATCGGAACGCCGAACGCGCGCAGCATCCGGCACAGCGGGCACAGGGGCAGGCCCATGACGGAGAAATAATCGCCCTCGATCCGGCTGACGAACATGGCCCCGTAGCCCTGAATGCCGTAGCTTCCGGCCTTGTCCATAGGCTCGCCGGTCCTGACATAGGCGCGAAGCTCCTCCTCGCAGAGCGTGCGGAACGTCACCTTCGTCACGACGGCTTCGGACTCAAGCTGTGAGCCTTTGCAGACGGACAGAACGGTCACGACCTCGTGCGTTCTGCCGGAGAGCAGGCGGAGCATACCGAGCGCTTCTTCCTCCGAGCGCGGCTTTCCCAGCTCGCGCCCGCCAATGACCACAATGGTGTCGGCGGCGATGACAATATCGTCCGGCGACGCGCCGGCGGCGATGGCCCGTGCCTTCCTGCGGCTGACGCGCGTGACCTCCTGCTGGACGGGCAGCGCCGGGTCCATCGTTTCGTCGATATCCGCGACACGAACGGTAAACGGCAGGCCGGTGAGCTTCATCAGCTCGTGCCTGCGGGGAGATTGCGATGCAAGGATGATCATAAGGAGTTCCTTCTTTTTTGCTTATTCCACGCCGCGCGAATACAGTCCGCGCGTATAGCTTCCGGCGTCGAAGACGGCCCGGCCCTGATAGTCCATCAGCACCTTGTCGATCTCACCGGGGTTTTCCGTTGTAAACTGCAGGCGCAGCGCCCACAGGCCCATGCCGCGCAGCGCGTCCTTTTTGTCGAGCAGATACAGCTTCTTGCCGTTCAGCAGCACGTTGCGGCACGTGCCGGGGTCCTTGACGATGGGGAATTCCTCGCCCACGCGGTCGACCAGACGGACCGTGCCGGTCTGGCAGGCGCAGATGCCGGTGCGGTTTTTCATGACGCAGTTTTCCATCAGCATCAGCGGCAGCCGCCCGTAGATCAGCAGCTCCGCCGGGACGGCCTTGGAGATATCGCGGATCTGCGGCAGTGTCAGCTCAAACGACAAGAGCTGCGAATCAAGCCCCTGCTCGCGCAGGTACCGCATGGCGCGGGAATTGACGATATTGAGGCCGAAATCGCCGCGGACGGCGAAGCCCGCCGCGCGGGCAATGTGCAGCTGTCCGAGATTTCCGGCCAGAACCTGCCGCACGCCCATCTCATAGACCGTGCGCAGCTGCCGCGCGATGGGGGCAAGCTCCCCGCTCCAGATCACGCGCGGCAGAACGGCCGCAAGCTGCGTCTCAACGCTTACGCGCTGCGGCAGATCCGGGTGCTCCGCCAGCTCGGACAGGGGGACATAGAGCACCGTTGGCTTCATGGAGAGCATACGGGAGGTGATCTGCCCGGCTGTGCGGACGGCGATGGTCAGCTGCGGCTCCCCGGCAATGCCGTCGTAGCGCGGCGGCTCGTCATACGCGTTCAGACGCGCGGGCGCGGCGCGGCCGCGCTTTGCGGTCAGCTCCGCGATCACATCGCGCCGCATGGCGTTGATGGCGGACGCCGGGAGCATCAGATCGGGGTCCAGAGACGAGCGGACGGCGGTGCACAGATACGGCGTTCCGCCGGTTTTTTTCAGCTGCTGCTCCAGATCCTGCGGCGTGAGCGACCGGTAGACCGCCTGCTCCGGCACGGGGCCGCGGGTCCGGCAGAGGTTGCCGTCCGGGTCCTCGACGGCGAGCTGCGCAGGCTCTCCGCGGCGGATCATGGCGTAGAAGCGCACGCCGATGCGCTGCGGCTCACCCTGTTCATAGGTGGCGCGGGCAGAGGCGAACAGGCCGGCCGTGTCCTCGCCCTCCTGACGGCGGCCAAACATATCGCTGCCGGTCTGGCCCCTGAAATAGCCGTCGGTAAAGCCCTGCCGGGAGAAGGCCGTCTCCAGCTCCTGCAGATCGGACGGCGTCAGCTTGCCGCCGTTTAAAACCGTGCGGTAAGCGCGCGTGACGATGGCGACGTACTCAGGCCGCTTCATGCGGCCTTCGATCTTGATGGACGCGACGCCCATGCGCCGCAGCTCGTCCAGCTCGCCCGCCAGACAGTTATCCTTGAGGCTGAGCGGGTAGCGCGTCGATTCGAACCGGCCGTAGCCGTAGGGCAGGCGGCAGGGCTGCGCGCACTGGCCCCGGTTGCCGGAGCGGCGGCCGATGACGGAGGACAGGTAGCACTGTCCGGAATAGCACATACACAAAGCGCCGTGCACAAAAACCTCGATCTCGACCGGGCTTTTCTTACAGATATGCGCGATCTCCTCCGCGGGAAGCTCCCGCGCGAGCACGACGCGGCTGCAGCCGAGCGCGGCGGCCTCCATCACGCCCTCAAGCGAATGGATGCTCATCTGCGTGGAGGCATGGATGGGCACGTCCGGCGCAAGCTGCCGGCATAACGATACCACGCCCAGATCCTGCACGATGAACGCGTCGACGCCGCAGGACGCGGCCAGCCGGATCAGCTCCGCCGCACGCGGCATCTCGCGGTCGAGCACGAGTGTGTTGAGCGTCAGATGTACCTTGACGCCGCGCACATGACAGTAGACAACGGCCTCCTGCAGATCGGCGGCGGAAAAATTGCGGGCGTTCATACGCGCGTTGAAGGTATCGGCACCTAAATAAACAGCGTCAGCGCCGTTGCAGACGGCGGCGCGCAGCGCCTCCATCGAACCGGCGGGAGCGAGTAATTCCATGATGATCTTCCTTTATCTATCCAAATCTGCGCAACAGCATAAAAATCCGCATACATTGTACCACATACGGACACAACAGGAAAGTGCAATCATGCAAAAATTTGTTTCCGGCCTGTAAACTTTTTGCGCCGCAGCAGGAAAACAGCCCCGGACGGCTTTGGAAAAGGGATAAAACAAGACATACAATGCCAGCACCCGGCCCGGCCAAACCATCTGCCAAGCCACCCATAACCGTCCGGTCGTGTTCTTTCCGGCGGCGGAGCAAGCGTCATGGAAACCGCGTCGTTTGTTGCGCGCGGGGCTCTGCAATTACGCAGAAAACCCAGCTTCTTATATAAGAGGCTGGGTTTTCTGTTTGGAAATTTTGTTTACCGTTCTTTCCGAAAAAGGACATCCAGATAGTCCGTTTTCCCGTGGATCACGGCGCCGACGGACACGAATTCGCCCTCGATGCGGTAGAAGATCTATCTGTTATTCGATCTCCAGCCGTCTGGACGAGGCGGGGACTTCCTTCTGCTTCGGCAGCGTCACGCGCAGGACGCCGTCGGCGTATGCGGCCTTAATGCCTGCGGCGTCGATGCCGGAGATATCAAAGCTTCTGGCGTAGGAGCCATAGGAACGCTCGCAGCGGAGGTAATTGCCCTTCTTGTCCTTGTCTTCATAGTTGGAATGACGCTCGGCGGAGACGGTCAGTCGGTCGTCGGCGACGTCCACGTGGATATCCTCCTTCTTGAAGCCGGGCAGGTCAGCCTCCAGAACGAAGTTGTCGCCGTCCTCCTGGATGTCGGCCTTGAACTCGCCAAGGGCGTTGTCGGAGAAGAACGCGCGCTCCAGCTCGTCAAAATCGTGGAACGGATTGAAATTGGAAACATTGTGATTTTTACGTGCATACGGTACTAACATGGAAAAGACCTCCTTGAGTCTTGTAATATATAATGTCTGAAAACTCGATCTGAGCGTCTTGCTCATATCTTGTTTACAAGTCACATGATAGACCCGGCCTGTGAACAATTCTGCATCTTTGTGTGAACGGACTGTGAATTTTAGCAGTCTCACGCTACGACTGCCAAAATGTTTGCCTGTACAAACTGAAAAAATCTGCTATGATATAGACACATGGGAACTTTTGCCCAAACAAAACGTCTGAAAGGCTACCCATCTTGAAAGGAGTGGATTCGATGCTGAAAATTGAGCATCTTACAAAGCTTTACGGAGAGAAAAAGGCGGTCGACGACCTGAGCCTGCACATCAGGCCCGGCGAAATTTACGGCTTCATCGGCCACAACGGCGCAGGCAAGACCACGACGATCAAAAGCTGCGCGGGCATTCTGCAGTTTGAACAGGGCGAGATCACCATAGACGGGAAGTCCGTCAAGGCCGACCCGCTCGGCTGCAAGCAGCGTTTAGCGTACATCCCGGACAACCCGGATCTGTATGAATTCCTGTCCGGCATCAAATATCTGAACTTCGTGGCCGATATTTTCGGCGTGTCGAAGGCCGACCGCGAGGCACGGATCGAAAAATACGCGGATCTGTTCGACCTGACCGGCGATCTGGCGCAGCCCATCTCGGCCTATTCGCACGGCATGAAGCAGAAGCTGGCGATCATCTCCGCCCTGCTCCACGACCCGAAGCTCATCATCATGGACGAGCCGTTTGTCGGCCTCGACCCGACGGCAGCCTATCAGGTCAAGGGCATCATGCGCGAGCACTGCGACCGCGGCGGCGCGATCTTCTTCTCCACGCACGTGCTGGAGGTCGCGGAAAAGCTCTGCGACAAGGTCGCCATCATCAAGCAGGGGCGGCTCATCGCCTCCGGCACGATGGACGAGGTCAAGGGCGACCAGTCGCTGGAGGCTGTGTTCCTGGAGCTGGAGGGCGAGAAGAATGCTTAAAACGCTGCTTCGCGTCCGGATGGCGGCGCTGCTCGCCGCGTTTACCGGACAGAGCCGGAAGCGGAAGAGCCAGACGAAGGGCAAGGCCGCCGGCTATGCATTTTTGATGCTTTACTGCTTCTGCGCGTTCGTCTTCCTGTTCTACACCTCGTTTTCCCAGTTTGCCGCCGCGTTTTTCCCGGCGGGACTCGGCTGGCTGTATTTTGCCATGTTCGCGATCATGGCCTTTGCGCTCATGTTCATCGGCAGCGTGTTTACGGCAAAATCGCAGCTGTTTGAGGCGAAGGACAACGAGCTGCTTTTGTCCATGCCCGTGCCGCCCGGCATGATCCTGCTCAGCCGCATGGCGGCGCTGCTGGCTATGAACTTTGTGCTTGAGCTTGTCGTGGCCCTCCCGGTCTTTGTTTCGTGGCTGCAATACGGTGAGACAAGCGGAACGGGCATTACGGCGTTCGTCGTGATCGTGCTGGCGCTGCCGCTGTTTTCGCTGGCGGTGAGCTGCCTGTTTGCGTGGCTTGTTTCGCTTGTGACCAGCCATATGCGCAATACGACCGCCGTGACCATGGTGATCTCGGTCGTGTTCATGCTGGCATATTTCCTGTTCTGCTTCCGCATGAACAGCTATGTGACCCAGCTGGCCGCGAACGGCGCGGCGATCGCGGGCGCGCTCGGCTCGGCTGCCCCGCTCGTCTGGCTGGGCCGGGCCGCTGCGGACGGGAGCCTTGCAGACCTCGGCCTGACGCTTTTGTGGACAGCCCTGCCGTTCGTGCTGGCCTATGTGCTGCTGAACCGCAGCTTTATCCGCATCGTCACCACGCGGCGCGGACAGGTCAAGGTGCGGTACGAGAAAAAAGCCATGCGCGCCTCCTCGCAGAGTGCGGCGCTCTACCGCCGGGAGCTTGCCCGGCTGACCAGCAGCTCCGGCTATATGCTCAACGCCGGGCTTGGCCTTGTGTTTGAGCTGGTGCTGGCTGTGCTGGCGGTGGTCAAGCGGCGGGAGCTTCTGGGCGCGCTGACCGCGATCCCGGAGCTGTACGCAGCAGCCGCCCCCATCTTGCTGCTGGCCTGCATGATGGTTTCCGGCATGGTATTCTTTACGGCGTCGTCCGTGTCGCTGGAGGGCAAGAGCTACTGGATCGTGCGCTCCATGCCGGTCGAAACCAAAAAGGTTCTGCAGGCAAAGCTAAGCCTGTCCAACTCTCTGGCAATTGCGCCCGCACTCCTTATGACGCTGGCCGCTGCGCTTGCCCTGCGGCTGCCTGCTGCCGAGACGGCGCTGCTGCTGGCCTGTCAGCTGCTGTTCGTGCTGCTGACGGCGAACGTCGGCCTGATGGAGGATCTGCGCCACTGCAACCTCGACTGGATCAACGAGACGCAGGCGGCAAAGCAGGGCGCAGGCGTGCTGCTGAGTATGCTGCTTGCCTTCGGCTTCGTGGTGGCGGTCGGCGCGCTCTATTTCTTCCTGCTGGCGGTTCTGATGCCGGCGACGGCCGCCCTCGGCCTGATCCTGGCCCTGATGGCGATCTTGTACGCGCTTACCGCCCGCTGGCTCATGACCCGCGGCGTAAAGCGCTTCGAAACGCTGCGCTGACACGGCAAAAAGCCTCCCCCTGCCATGCAGCGCATGGCAGGGGGAGGCATGGGCGCGGGCGCTTATACCGTGCAGTACGGGAGCGTTTTCCGGTCCGCGAAGCGGTAGGTGCGCAGAAACGGCTCCGGGCGCAGGCCCTTTTGCAGATAGTCGAGCAGCAAAAGCGCGCAGGCGCGGCTGTCGCTGCCGGCGTTGTGGTGGTCGAGGTCGAGCCGCAGATGGTCGCAGAGCGTGTTCAGCTTGTGGTTCGGCAGGTACGGATATGCCTTTCGGCCCATCTGGCAGGTGCACAGATACGCGGCCTCCGGCTTCCAGTCGATGCGATAATCGTGCAGACAGCTGGCCAGCACCCGCAGATCAAACGGTGCGTTGTGCGCGACCAGAATGCGGCCCGCCAGCATCGGCTCCAGCAGCTGCCAGAGCGCGGGAAAGTCCGGCTGGCCGCGCACCTGCTCCGGCGTGATGCCGGTCAGCGCGATATTGAACGGATCAAAGTGCGTCTGCGGGTCGACAAGCGTGTAAAGCTCCTGCACGATCTCGCCGCGCTCGATCACGCTGACGCCGATGGCGCTCATGCGCCGGTTCTGCGCGTTCGGCGTTTCCACGTCGAACGCCACATAACGTTCTTCCATAGTTCCACCCCATTTGACAGGATGGAACCAGTATAGCAGATTTTTCGCCCCTTGTCAGCCCTCTTCGATCGCGCTCGTCGGGCAGGCGTCCATGGCCTCGGCGGCAGTCTCCTGCGCGCTTTCCGGCACGGGGCCGGGCGCTGCCTCGGCAAAGCCGTCGTCCCTGAGAGAAAAGACCTCCGGGCACGTTTCGGCGCACAGGCCGCAGCCGATGCAGGCGTCTTCATTCACATGATAGTGCATATGCATTCTCCTTTATATAGAAAAGTCTGAGCCAGCCGGTTTTCCCGGCTGGCTCTAGTATTTGCGGATTTTTATCTTTTTTTCCTGTGCGGGAAAATTCCCTTGTCCAGCCGCGCCTTCGCTTTGCGCAGTCCCCGGCGGCAGACAAACATGACCGAGAACGCAAGCAGGCCCAGCACGACGAGGATCAGCAGCGACGGCTTATCCAGCGCACTCAGCGTAAACAGCTCCGGCAGGAAGAAGTAGCACACCACGAATGCGATGCACAGTCCGACGAGCATGGACTTGCGGAGCTTATTCATCGGCAGCGAGGTCTGATGGACCATCAGCAGGCCGACGATGCCCATAATGCCGGTGCAGAGCGTGGAGAGCATATCCTCTTTGATATGGAATGCCAGATAGAACAGCATCACGCCGACCACGAGAATGAGGTCGGACAGCGCGGCGGGCAGCGCCCGGTAAATGACGTTCGGCAGAAAGCGGCCGCTGATGCGGTTCTCGTTCGGCTCCATGGCAAGGATGAACGACGGGATGCCGATGGTCAGCGCGTTGACCAGACTCAGCTGCGCGGGCGTATACGGATAGGGGAGCGTAAAGAACAGCGTGATGAGGGAAAGCACGAACGTGAAAATATTCTTGACGAGATACAGCGACGCGCTGCGCTCAATATTGTTGATGACGCGCCTGCCCTCGGCCACAACGGACGGCAGCGCGGAAAACTGCGAATCAAGCAGCACGATATGCGATGCCTGACACGCGACGCCCGAGCCGGAGGCCATGGCGATGGAGCAGTCTGCCTCGCGCAGCGCCAGCACGTCGTTCACGCCGTCGCCGGTCATGGCGACGGTGTGCCCCGCCCGCTTCATGGCTGCGACGAGCTTCTTTTTCTGATCCGGCGTGACGCGTCCGAAGACGGTCATGTCCTCCGCCGCCTTCGCAAGCTCCGCGTCCGTTTTGAGCGTCCGCGCGTCGACAAATTTCTCCGCGTCCGGGATCCCGGCACGCCGCGCGACCTCTGAAACAGTCAGGGGATTGTCGCCGGAAATGACCTTCGTGCGCACGCCCTGCTGCGCAAAATAGGAGAACGTCTGCGGCGCTTCGGGCCGGATCTTGTTGCTCAGCAGGATCAGCGCCAGCGGCATCATTTCCGCGTCCAGCGCTTCGTCCGACAGCTTCCCGTCGTAAAGCGCCAGCAGCAGCACGCGGCAGCCCTTCGCCGACCATTCCTCCGCCAGCGGCAGATACTGCTCCTTTTCCGGGCAGTTCGCCAGCAGAATTTCCGGCGCGCCCAGCAGATACGTCTCATCCTCATGGAAGGATACGCCGCCGTATTTTTTCGCCGACCGGAACGGCATGGCGTCAATCGCCGTCTGCATGGACTGTCCGGTAAAATACCGCCGCAGCGCGGCCATGGTGTCGTTGTCGTCCTGCATGGCGCAGACGTAATCGGCCATGATCATGCGGATATCGTCGTCGATATAGCGCTCCGGCTGTAAGGGAACAATGTCGTCGACGGTCATTTTCGGCTCTGTGATCGTGCCGGTCTTGTCGACGCAGAGCGTGTCGACGCGCGCAAGCGTCTCAATGCAGCCCATGTCGTGCACGAGCGTGCGCCGGTTTGCCAGCCGGATGACGCTGGCCACCAGCGCAAGACTTGTCAGCAGATACAGCCCCTCCGGGATCATGCCGACGATGGAGCCGACCGTGCTCGTCACCGCGTCCACAATCGGGCTTTTCAGCCACAGATACTCCTTGATGAACATCACTGCGCCCAGCGGAATGACAAGGAAGCCGATCCATTTGATGAGACTCGTCAGCGAACGCATCATCTCTGACTGCGGCTGCGATCCGGTCTGCTTGGCCTCCAGCGTGAGCCGGGAGACGAAGCTGTCCGCGCCCACGGCGGTCAGCCGTGCGCGGCAGCTGCCGGACACGACAAAGCTGCCGGAGAGCAGCCGCTCGCCCGGCTTTTTAACGATCTCATCGGCCTCGCCGGTGACGAGCGCCTCGTTGACGCGGCATTCACCCGCCGCAACGACGGCGTCCGCCGGGATCTGGTCGCCGGGGGAAAAGACGGCGATATCGTCCCGCACGAGCTGGGCCGCATCCAGCTCGACGGTCTGCCCGTCCCGCACGGCGCGGCATTTCGGCGCGGCCATGATCTTCAGCCCGTCGACCTTTTTCTTCACCCGCAGATCCTGCACGATGCCGATGAACATATTGCAGAACACGGGGCCGAGGAACGTCAAATTCAGCCACTGCCGCACGGCGATCACACAGCCTGCCAGCAGGAAGAACAGGAAGTTAAAGTACGTAAAAACGTTTTTTGCGATGATCTCCCGGACCGACGCGCCGGGAGACTCCACCGGCGCGTTGCCCCAGCCGCCGTCCAGCCGCTCCTGCGCCTGCGCGGCGCTTAAGCCCGTCTCGGCGTCCGCCTCCAAAACGGGGATCTCCTGCCGCTGCGGCCCGTCCGGCTCCTTTGGTTTTCGTTTCAGGAATGACGCTGCCACAAATGCCGTCCTCCTCCAAGTAGTTGCTGATATCATATCACATCTGCGGCAAAATTTATCAACAAACTGTATATTTTCAGAAAATCGTAAGAAATCATGCACCGGACGGGGAAATTCCGATACCGCCCATACTGCTTGCGGAAAAAGATCAGCATTTGATCGTGATTGCTCTTGTAATCAGCAAGTACGCTCGCTTGCCTTACATATGGAGACGTCCGTTTGGATGCGGGAAAGCGCGTGATATGGAAAGGGCGGTTCTGGCGGAAGGACGTCTGGCGAGGATGGAGAAACAGAACGCTTCTTTCAGATTCGTGTTTCTTCACCTCTTGCTTCGTCGTGCGTCGCTGGAGCGGAAAATCCGCAGTGTTATCCGAATAACGTGTTTTACTTGAAACTATTTGCGGATTGGGTATAATGGAAGTACAATCATGCCAAAAGAATACATCCCTTCCTTTAAAAAGGAAGCCGTCCGTCGATATGAACAAGGGACCACTTTGAACGCACGCAGCCAGGAGCTCCACATTGCGCTCAGTACCCGTTGCCATTGGCGCAAAGAATACTGTTCTATCCAAACGGCCAACCACGCCTGCACGGCGAAGGCAATTGTTCCGTTTTCCGTAATAACTGTTGGCATGGGTGCGTGCGCTTGGTATAATGGAATGGATAAAACCGGTAGCCGGGGAGGCAGCTATGGAATACTATGCGAAATCCGAAAATCTGCAGGGGCATCAGGAAACTGTGAAGGAGCATTTACAAAAGGTCGCTGCGCTTGCGCGGGAGTACGGGGAGGCGCTTGGCCTTGCAGATGCCGCAGGACTGGAAGGACTGGTACATGATTTTGGAAAGTATACCAAGGCGTTTCAGGATGTGTGGAAAGGCAAACGAACAGGCGTTGACCATGCGATAAGCGGGGCCTGCTTTCTGGAATGCTGCTATAGGGGGAGACCCGGCAGCCGTCCTGTGATAGAGGCGGTCAATGGACACCATGCCGGTCTTGTGGCCTACGATATGATAAAGGCGGAGCTGCACGCGATTGCAGATGATCGTAAGAAAGCCCACGGAAACGCCGGAAAAACGCCCTCGATTGAAAACGCAGCGCAGCTGAAAGAGGCAAACGCCGCGTTTCAAAAGGATTTTCCTGATTTCAGACTGCCAAAGCTTCCGATACCTCCTGCCGATGAACTGGAATCCATGCTGTATACCAGATTGCTGTTTTCCTGTCTGGTGGATGCAGACTACACGGCCTCTGCAATGAATGACGACAGTACATACCTTGATCGTGCGGAGGACTGCTATTTTGACCCGCAGGCGCTTCTGGAAACACTGTACGCCTATTGCGGCAGCATCCGGCAAGCCTCCACTGCGGACAAAACCCTGAATCAGTACCGGGATCAGGTCTTTGAACAGTGTGGGAAGATGGGTGATAAGCCGGAGGGATTATATACGCTGACGGCGCCTACCGGAACCGGAAAAACGCTGGCGCTGCTGCACTTTGCGCTGCGGCACTGCCTGAAGCATGGAAAAAAGCGGATCATTATTGTCCTCCCGTTTTTGACGCTGGCGGAACAGAATGCAGATACGTATGCTAAAATCATTCCAAACGTGCTGATCGACCATAGCCAAAGTGATTTACCGGAGGAGGCCCGGGAGCTGGCCGCCAGATGGAGCGCTCCGGTCATCATCACCACGTCTGTCCGTTTTTTTGAAGCTCTGTTTTCAGACCGCCCGACCGTTTGCCGAAAGCTCCACAACATTGCAGGCAGCGTTGTGGTATTTGACGAGGCCCAGAGCCTGCCCGCCAGTCTGACCTCCGCCACGCTTCGCGCAGTGAATGCGCTGTGCAGCCGCTATCACACGACCATGGTATTCTCCACAGCGACGCAGCCGGATTTTGCCGCGCGAAAGGATCTGAATTGGACGCCCTGTGAGATCCTTCCGGAGCACAGAAAATTGTTCGAGGCTCTGAAGCGGGTGAATGTGGAATGGCGGATCGGGAATGAAACGCCCCTCGAAGCCATTGCGGAGGAAATGGCGGGCTGTGCGCAGGTCTGCGCCATCGTCAACCTGCGCCGTCACGCCCGGCAGATCGCTGACGTACTGTCACGGCTTTGCCCCGAAGACACGGTTTTCTTTCTTACCACGGACCTGTGCCCCGCGCACCGGAGCCGGCAGATCGAGCGTATCCGTCAGCGGCTAAGGCAGAAGCTGCCCTGCCGGGTCGTGGCGACCCAGTGCATCGAGGCTGGGGTAGACCTTGACTTTGAAACGCTGTATCGCGCGCTGGCTCCGCTGGATTCCATCATTCAGGCTGCCGGACGCTGCAACCGGAACGGCTGCGGTTCTATGGGGCAAGTGATCGTATTTTGCCCGGAGGACAGCCGTATGCCGTATCCTGACGACTGGTACAACAATGCTGCGGTCACAGTACAGGAAATGAATCCGCCGTTTTCCATCCATGACCCGGAGAACATCCGGGAATACTACCGGCGGCTGTTTGACGGCACGGTCGATAAACCAGAGCTGACGAAGGCAATCGACGCACGGGCCTTTGCAGAAACGGCGGCGCAATACAAGCTGATCGCCAGCGCCGGTGCGCAGGTCATTGTTCCCTATGCCGCAGAGCGGAAGCTGTATGAACAGATCGCAGAGCAGCTGCGAACGCAGGGCGTCACCGGCGCGCTGCTGAAGCAGGCAGCGCCGATCACCCTGACCTGTTTTGCAAAAAATCTGGCCCTGTATGCCGAGCAGATTCCGTTTGCCCGCCGGGGCAGAGAACAGTCTGCCGAACAGGCCGCAGGCAGCAATGTCTATCTGCTGTGCCCGCAGTATGAGGACCTGTATTCGGAGCAACTGGGCCTGCATTTTCCGCAGGAAGAGCGATTTGATTCTATATTTTGAAAAAAAGCACACTGGTTGTCCGGATTATTGGACAGCTGGTGTGCTATTCTATTTTTCGTGGATACTTGACAAATTACCCGTTATATTTCATACTTATTTTGTCAGATATTTCATTCTTCTAACAGACACGTGCTATGGACGTCCTGTTCACAGTCCGAATCAGGACGAACAAATTACGGAGGTGAAGCGTATTTGAAAGAAATCACGATCGAGGTCTGGGGAGATTTCGCCTGTTTCTCTGCCCCTTATGCAAAAGTAGAACGGCTGACCTACCCCTTTCCAACCCCATCCGCCGCCAGAGGGATTTTTTCTGCGATTTACATGAAACCGAAGGAGTTCCGCTGGCAGATCAACCGCATTGAGGTATTGAACCCCATCCGCTATATCAGCTTCAAGCGCAACGAGGTCAAATGTACCGTCGGTTCGGAGCCGATCTCCACCGAGGAGGAGCGAACGCAGCGGCAGACGACGGCGCTGCAGGACGTCCGCTACCGGATCGCGGCGTCGATCATTCCCCGCCCGGCTTTTGCGGGAAAAGAGCTCCAACTGTATGAGCAGGCGCTGCGGCGCATCCGAACGGGAAAATGTTTCCACCAGCCGGAGCTTGGAATGCGCGAGTTTGTCTGCTATTTTGAGGAGAGCGACGGGACGCGTTCGCCTATCCAGCAGTCGATGGACGCAGGGCTGATGGTCTACGACCTGTTTGCACCGGATGATGTGGAGGTCACGAAAAAGACGAAGATCAAAATGTCCCTGTTCCACGCGGTCATGGAGAACGGCGTGATTCTGATCCCGCCCTATGACAGTCCGGAGGTTCTGAAGGGGGAAGGCCTATGCTGAAAGCACTATATGACTACGGAGTACGCCGCCAGCTGGCTTTGCCGCCGGGATTCGCGGGGAAAACCATGAAGGCATATATTTCCCTCTCTGAAAGCGATGACCATGTCAGCGTCTATCTGGGGGAAGACGAGCCTGTTCCGTGCCCGGATATCGGCAGTCTGGCCAACGGCAAGGATAAGAGCAATGTTCTTGCAGAGAAGCGCTCCGTCGTCATTCCCGAGGAGCCCGGAAGCAAAAGCACATTCTTTTTGGAGGCACTCCGCAGCGCGGCAGAGGAAGAACCGCTGCTGAAGGTCTGCGTCCGTGCACTGGAAACGCCTGAACTTGCGGCGGCCGTTCGCGCAGAGCTGGATCGGGCCAAAATCAAGCCGGGAGATCGGATCTCATTTCGGGTCAACGGGCAGTCTATCCTGCAATCGGAAAAACTTCGTACATGGTGGAAGTCCTACCGAAAGCAGTTTTCCGCGGCGGACGAACACCCATCCGCCCTGTGCCTGATCACCGGCGAACCGACGGTTCCCATGACGACGACCACGCCGATACAGGGCCTGCGGGTCGTCGGAGGGCACGCGAGCGGGGATGCGCTGATTTGCTTTGACAAGACGGCATTCTGCTCCTATAACCAGAAAAAAGCGGCGAACGCACCTGTTTCGGAAGAGGCTTTCAGCGTTGTGAAGGCTGCGCTGGATGATCTTTTGAAGGATGCGCCGATCCTTGCAGGAATGAAATTTGTCCACTGGTTTGACCGCGAGATTCCACAGGAGGATGATCCGCTTTATACTGTGGACTTTGGTTATGATCTGCCGGAGGATGAAACGGACGAGGAAGCAGAACCGGAAGCCGCCGTCAACGAGTTGACAGCGCGAAATCAGGCGAATCAAATTCCGGAAAGCGTCTATTCCGGGCAGCCTGTTCCCGATTTGGACAACGTATCCTACTATATTCTGCTGCTGTCCGGCGCAAACAGCCGCGTTATGATCCGCAGATATGACAGGGGCAGCTATCCGGATCTTCGCCGCAATCTGGGACAATGGTATGCCGATCTGGCACTGACCAATCAGGGCGGTACCGGAAACATTAGGCCTGTGAAGCTGGCTGCTCGTCTGCTTCGTCTTTTAAAATTCCAGAAAACCGACAGCCGACCCTTTGAGCGGCTGTCAAAGGAGCTGGCCGGGATCACCCCGGCGGTCGTGCAGGCGATTTTGTCAGGCGGATGCCTGCCGGATGCCGTCGCGGCAAAGGCGCTGGCCTATATTCGCTCGGAGCTGCTGTCGAACGACGACAGCGACACGCGAAGCACCCTGCCCAACAGTCTGGCCTGCCAATGGCTGAAGGTCTGGCTGCTCCGGAAAAATCGAATCCATCATCAGGAGGGAACAATTTTGGAAGCATACAATCTGCATCTTCGCAATGCCGCATATCACTGCGGCGGATTGATGGCCGTATATGCGGCGATCCAGAGGACGGCTATGCCGGACGTCAATACCGGCATTGTGGAGCGGTACTACGCCTCCGCCATTCAGATGCCCGCGCTGGTCATCGGCCAGCTCAGCAGCCGCTCAAATCACCATCTGGAAAAGATCGAAAACGGGTGGCTCGCCGATAAATACCGCGAGAAGCTGCAGGAAATTTCCGTCGCGCTGGGGACGTCCATTCCTGCTACGCTGAATCTGGAACAGCAGTCCTATTTTGCGCTGGGCTACTATCAGATGGGCGCGAAGCTCAATCAGGAGAGAAACAGAAACGTCGCCGCCGCCAGAGAAAAGACCGGCGCGGCAGAAGAATAAGAGGAGGAGTATCTTATGGCAATTCAGAACCGATATGAGTTCATGTATTACGTTGCGTGCACAAATTGTAACCCGAACGGAGACCCGGACATGGGCAATATGCCCCGGCTCGATCCGCAGACCATGCAGGGCTTCATCACCGACGCTGCAACCAAGCGCCGCATTCGAAATTACGTGGAGCTGGCCCATCAGGGCGAGCCCGGCATGAACATCATCATCCAGCAGGCGACCAACATCAACCGCCATATCGCGGAGGCCAAGCGGGCAGCCGGTGTTGAAGACTGCGCAAAGGCAAAGGAAGCCGTTTACGCGGGCAGAAAAAAGGCCTGTGAGCTGTTCTACGATGTACGTACCTTCGGCGCAGTCATGTCCACAGGCCCCAACGCGGGGCAGGTGCGCGGGCCGGTGCAGATCACCTACGGAAAAAGTCTGGACGCCGTTCTTCCGCTGGACATTTCCATCACCCGTATGGCGGTCGCCGACAAGGTAAAGGATGGCGCTACAGTAGAGGATTACGCGGCATGGGAGCAGGAGCAGCCGGAGGACAAGCTTCGCACAATGGGCCGCAAGCAGATCATCCCCTTCGGCCTGTACGAGGTTCGCGGCTTCGTCAGCGCCAACCTGGCTGAAGAGACCGGGTTTGATAACGAAGATTTGAATGTCCTGTTTGAATCCATTCTGAATATGTACGAGCATGACCACTCCGCCAGCAAGGGCGAAATGGCCGTCGTTTCTCCGCTGATTATTTTCAGGCACGTTGGCACGGATACCGACGCGGCGCAGAGAATCCGTCAGGCCAAACTGGGCTGCGCCCCGGCCCACAAGCTCTTTGATCTGGTCAAGGTCACGAAAAAAGCTTCCGTTTCCTATCCCAGAAGCTATCGGGATTATGACGCGCTTGTCTCTCTGGACAGGGTTCCCAAGGGCGTGCAGATCGGGTTCAAGCCAAGCGCCTTTGAGCCGGTAGTCTGGGACGCGCTTCCCGCAGACGAAGACTGGTTCTGCCATGGATGAGTGGGAGCCGATTCCGCTTTCCCGACTGTCTCACGCAGGGTTCTGCCTGCGTCGGGCTGCACTGCTGACCAATGAGCAGGTCTGGGCGGAAAGTGCGGATACCGCAAAAGGACGTTCTGAGCATGAGCAGGTCCACACGCAGCGGATAGAACGCCGGGGCGATTCAGCAAAGCTGTATGAGTTCCCTGTATTCTCCAAAGCTATGGGAGTTTCCGGGAAATGCGACTGCATAGAAGCGGAAGCATCCGCCCAGGGCTGCATGATCCCTGCGCTGGATTTCCCGGTCAGGCTGTATCCGGTTGAGTACAAGCACGGAAAACTCCGCGCAGAACAGGAATATGAGGTTCAGCTGTGCGCGCAGGCCATGTGTCTGGAAGAAATGTTCCAGACACAGATCCCGGAGGGCGCCATCTACTACATCACATCGCACCGCCGCTATCCGGTCTCTTTTACAGCGGAGCTCCGCAGTCTTGTAAAGGAAACAATCGAAAGGATCGAGGCGTTTCGCCGAAGCTTTTCGATCCCGCCGGCGGAATACGGGGCGAAATGCAAGGCGTGCTCCCTGCGGGAGCACTGCCTTCCCAGCGTGCAGCGATCCGCGTCCGGCTACTGTATGCAGCTGCGCAAAGAGGCCATGCACGAGGAGGATGTCCCATGAAAAAGCTGCTGGAGACGCTCTATATTACAACGCCTGAAAGCTATCTGTTTGAGCGGAACGGGAATATCTGCATCTCCATCGGCGGTGCAGAAAAGGCCGCTGTTCCAATCACACAGGTGAACTCCATCGTTCTGTTCGGAAAGAACACACTCTCAACTGCGTTGCTCTCATTTTGCTCCAAAAACGACGTGACGATTACATTTCTCAGCGAGAACGGCTTTTTTCTGGGGCGGCTATGCGGCCCGGTCAGCGGAAATGTGCTGTTAAGAAAGCGCCAGTATGAAACACTGGCAGATACAGCCTTTGCAAACCGGTTTGTCAAGGATCTGCTGTTCTGTAAGCTGCGAAACAGCAGATCTGTGTTGGTGCGGTATGCCCGTACTGCCTCTGATGAAGCAGAAAAGAGCGGCGTTGCTGCGGCGGCAGCTGATTTGACCGCAATCGCAAATCGTCTGGATGACTGTACGGACATTGATTCCATGCGCGGAATCGAGGGCGCAGCTGCGTCTGTCTACTTCTCTCGCTTTGACGATCTGCTCTCCAGTCCGAAGGGATACCGCTTTGAGACGAGAAGTCGGCGTCCGCCGCTGAACGAAGTCAATGCGGTGCTGTCTTTTGTCTATACGCTGTTGGCACATGACGTTCGATCTTCGATGGAAGCTGTGGGGCTGGACCCTGCCGCCGGGTATCTGCACACCCTTCGCCCGGGGCGGCCATCCTTTGCGCTGGACATCATGGAGGAGCTGCGTGCGCCCCTGTGCGACCGGCTGGTCATTTCCATGTTCAACAGGGATCAGTTTCAGACGCAGGATTTTACGACAGACTTTGAAGCGGTATACCTCAGCGAGAAAGGGCGGCGAAAGGTTCTTGAACAGTGGCGGGCCAGAAAGCGCGAGTCCATTCAGCACCCGTTTTTGAAGGAGAAAGTTCCCATTGGGATGCTCCCATACGTACAGTCTATGCTGTTTGCCCGTGTGCTGCGCGGGGATCTGGATCGATACCCGCCGTTTGTGTGGAGGTCATGACATATGATGCTGGTCGTAGCCTATGATGTGGACACATCGGATTCTGCCGGGCAAAAGCGCTTGCGGAAAGTAGCAAAGATCTGTGAACGGTACGGGATGCGTGTTCAAAACTCCGTGTTTGAGGTGCTCGTGGACGCTGCACAGCTGGTCGTGCTGAAACAGGAACTGGGAAAAGCTATCGATATGGAGCAGGATTCTGTCCGCTTTTATCGACTCGGCAATTCATACGAGAACCGGATCGAAAGCATGGGACGCAAGCCCCTCGTGGAAGCAGGAAGTGCCTTGATCTTTTAACGCCAACCCCTCCCGTACACATTTTTGCGGCAGGTTGGCGCATGAAATCCATGCAAGATATACAACTTTTGGATCTCTTCTTGGAAAACCAAAGGAAGCCAGACATAAAACTGTATCATCTTTCGGCAATTTGCCGCAAAACCTCATGACGGACTTGTGGAAAATTGCCGTCGCCCCTCCCGCAGGGGCGTGAGTAGAAATGTGATCTGGTGCGGATAGGTGTTGCTGATGTAATAGTCGCCCCTCCCGCAGGGGCGTGAGTAGAAATGCTGCCGCTCTGGCTCGGCACGGTCACGTTCGTGTCGCCCCTCCCGCAGGGGCGTGAGTAGAAATCGTGTGCCTGCTCCGCCCTCGGCGAACATCACAGTCGCCCCTCCCGCAGGGGCGTGAGTAGAAATCTGTATTTGTATTTCTCGGAAGGATACACCCGCCCGCGTCGCCCCTCCCGCAGGGGCGTGAGTAGAAATGCCGCAGGCACGCGGCAAACTTCCCCCAGAGCTGGGTCGCCCCTCCCGCAGGGGCGTGAGTAGAAATACGGCCAAAGTCGGCGACATCGCTATCACGTCCCGCACGTCGCCCCTCCCGCAGGGGCGTGAGTAGAAATCTCATGGTGAAGGTTGATCTCGGTTGCAATCCACATGTCGCCCCTCCCGCAGGGGCGTGAGTAGAAATACGGAAATCCACCGCTTCTTCTCCCGCAGCTCCGCATGTCGCCCCTCCCGCAGGGGCGTGAGTAGAAATGCAGGCGTCAATGTCATGCTGAAAGGCTGGGGCGGGTCGCCCCTCCCGCAGGGGCGTGAGTAGAAATTTCCGAACCCTGATCCTGTCAGCCTGCTCGGACCAGGTCGCCCCTCCCGCAGGGGCGTGAGTAGAAATGAATAAGATGACTCGCGGCAACTTCACGGAAAAGGTCGCCCCTCCCGCAGGGGCGTGAGTAGAAATATTCCTTCGGCAGCGCCGCCGTTTTGACGGCGGGTCGCCCCTCCCGCAGGGGCGTGAGTAGAAATCGGGAAGCGGCTGCACCTATGGCGCAAAGGGCATGTCGCCCCTCCCGCAGGGGCGTGAGTAGAAATATTTTGCCGTGTGAAGCGGTATCCGTGCGCGCCTGGTCGCCCCTCCCGCAGGGGCGTGAGTAGAAATACCGCAAAAAGCAAAAACTTAGGCAGAGCTTTTCGGTCGCCCCTCCCGCAGGGGCGTGAGTAGAAATACGTCGCCGTAGAATTCTTCGAGGTACGGCGCAAACGTCGCCCCTCCCGCAGGGGCGTGAGTAGAAATTGCCATCCGCCCTATAAGGGCGCGAAGGAAACCTACGTCGCCCCTCCCGCAGGGGCGTGAGTAGAAATGCAGAGGAACAGGATATTCCGCTCTTTCGCCCGCGTCGCCCCTCCCGCAGGGGCGTGAGTAGAAATTTCGCAGCTTCGTTGATGGCGGCGACCAGATTCTCGTCGCCCCTCCCGCAGGGGCGTGAGTAGAAATCAGGTCCCGACCAGCTCGGCCAAGCCGACGGCCTACGTCGCCCCTCCCGCAGGGGCGTGAGTAGAAATACAAAGGCCATCGAGATCGCCGACGGCGCGTGCGCGTCGCCCCTCCCGCAGGGGCGTGAGTAGAAATTGGACTGTTACGCCGTCCTTTTTCAACGCGACGGAGTCGCCCCTCCCGCAGGGGCGTGAGTAGAAATAGTGCCATGTTCGTTCTCCTTTCCTTTGGCCGCAATTGTCGCCCCTCCCGCAGGGGCGTGAGTAGAAATACTCCGGACAGGCCGTAATAGCCCTGATCGGGCGTCGCCCCTCCCGCAGGGGCGTGAGTAGAAATGCTAGCTTTGCCCTGAAATACTTCACTGCTGAAAGTCGCCCCTCCCGCAGGGGCGTGAGTAGAAATCGTTGTTTCGTGGTCGACGCGCGGCATCTCGTACAGGTCGCCCCTCCCGCAGGGGCGTGAGTAGAAATGGATTAGGCACCAGCGTCTTTGCGCCGTCCGCCCCGTCGCCCCTCCCGCAGGGGCGTGAGTAGAAATACCGATCTTTCTGCGGTTGAATTGTTGGAAGACGGCAAGTCGCCCCTCCCGCAGGGGCGTGAGTAGAAATCCCGCGCCGCATAACGCTCCTGCTTGACGCGCTTGCGTCGCCCCTCCCGCAGGGGCGTGAGTAGAAATAGAAACGGCCTGCGCGGAAGCCTGCATTTCAGCGGGGTCGCCCCTCCCGCAGGGGCGTGAGTAGAAATCATCGCGTCCGCGATCCGGTGCAGAGCGGACGAAGGTCGCCCCTCCAGCAGGGGCGTGAGTAGAAATGCGATGGGAAAGCAGATTCAGAATGGATACTGGGCGTCGCCCCTCCCGCAGGGGCGTGAGTAGAAATTTTGAACGCAGAAGAAACGACGCCCGCCGTCAACGGGTCGCCCCTCCCGCAGGGGCGTGAGTAGAAATTAATTGAGGAAAATTCTAAAAAATGGTTTGATCTAGTCGCCCCTCCCGCAGGGGCGTGAGTAGAAATGCGGCCGTAGACGCAAAGGCAGAGGCGAAGCAGAGTCGCCCCTCCCGCAGGGGCGTGAGTAGAAATTTGCCGTGGTTGCGCGGCAGCGCCTGACGGCCTGGTCGCCCCTCCCGCAGGGGCGTGAGTAGAAATGGTATCCGGGTTTACGTTGATATTAGATCTTGTCAGGTCGCCCCTCCCGCAGGGGCGTGAGTAGAAATCCTGCACATGCACCGGCTTGTGTTGCTCATCCTCGTCGCCCCTCCCGCAGGGGCGTGAGTAGAAATCAATTCCGACACTGTCGAAGTGCTGCCCGAGACCAGTCGCCCCTCCCGCAGGGGCGTGAGTAGAAATAGCGTCGAATTCGCGTTTTCATCCGACTGGGACGGTCGCCCCTCCCGCAGGGGCGTGAGTAGAAATGACTTGCCCCGGCCGTAGACGATGACGATCTTGGCGTCGCCCCTCCCGCAGGGGCGTGAGTAGAAATTAAAGTCAAGGGTGTCTTCTGCGCCAAGTGGAAAGATGGTCGCCCCTCCCGCAGGGGCGTGAGTAGAAATTGCCGCAGTATGGGCATCGGTATACACGGAAGATATGTCGCCCCTCCCGCAGGGGCGTGAGTAGAAATGCTGACGACGTTTTTGACGGGGATCTGGCTGTGGTCGCCCCTCCCGCAGGGGCGTGAGTAGAAATACATGATGTACGGCCAGATCACGCAGATTGATTACGTCGCCCCTCCCGCAGGGGCGTGAGTAGAAATAGGACGGCCAGAAGGGCCGCTGCGCCTGTGATGATGTCGCCCCTCCCGCAGGGGCGTGAGTAGAAATCGCGAGGCCGTGACGATTGTATATGCCGCCTGCACCGTCGCCCCTCCCGCAGGGGCGTGAGTAGAAATGTGGAATATGCAGACGTCGATTTGAATGACGTCGCGTCGCCCCTCCCGCAGGGGCGTGAGTAGAAATATTTTGCCGCGTGAAGCGGTATCCGTGCGCGCCTGTCGCCCCTCCCGCAGGGGCGTGAGTAGAAATGGCTGCCCCTGCTTGGGGCTTGTGCAGGCAGTCAGGTCGCCCCTCCCGCAGGGGCGTGAGTAGAAATAAGCTTGAGATGGAGACAGGCAGTGCAGAGGCTCTGTCGCCCCTCCCGCAGGGGCGTGAGTAGAAATACATTCTCCGCACTATGTGAAATCCGCCGCAGGGTCGCCCCTCCCGCAGGGGCGTGAGTAGAAATGTGAGGATATCGCCGACGTGATAATTTGGCTCCGAGTCGCCCCTCCCGCAGGGGCGTGAGTAGAAATCCCTTTGCGATGGCCCGGACGGTGCAGTCCCCGACTGTCGCCCCTCCCGCAGGGGCGTGAGTAGAAATTTCGCGGACCGCGTCGACCAGATCGGACAGCGCCGTCGCCCCTCCCGCAGGGGCGTGAGTAGAAATGCGCGACGAGCTCGCGCAGAGCAGAGCCGCGAACAACGTCGCCCCTCCCGCAGGGGCGTGAGTAGAAATCATGCAGGCCTCCCCGCTCGGCTCGACCAGTATGTGTCGCCCCTCCCGCAGGGGCGTGAGTAGAAATATTGCGTAGCGTTCCGTTGCTTTGCCATGCCCCTGGTCGCCCCTCCCGCAGGGGCGTGAGTAGAAATGGAACCTACTTCTGGAACCGGGGATCAGAGGAAGCGGTCGCCCCTCCCGCAGGGGCGTGAGTAGAAATAAGCAAAGAACTGTTGGTTGCACTATGCCTATTAGGGTCGCCCCTCCCGCAGGGGCGTGAGTAGAAATGGCACAGCACCGGTTCACTCCGCAGAATCCCCGGCATCGCCCCTCCCGCAGGGGCGTGAGTAGAAATGGAAACGATATGGCAGCAACACTCGAACGTGCGAGTCGCCCCTCCCGCAGGGGCGTGAGTAGAAATGGTGTACTCGCGGAGAAATTTCACATCCTGACCAGCACTGGAGCGCTGAATCTCCAGTTATTTGACTGCAAATACGAGGATGTCCGAAAGGCAGCCGTCTTGCAGACGCTTGAGGCAATCTTCTCGAAGCATTGACACGGAAAACGAAGAAAGGAAAAAGAGGAAAAAAGATGACCAGACAATATCAGATTCAAAAAATCACCGGGAAACCGGACTGGAATAAGATCGAAAAAGCGCCGATCGACCAGAAACTGTGGCTACCCTGTGAGCAGATCAGCGCCTACGCGCAGCTTGCGTACGATGACAGCAGACTGTATGTGCGCCTTCACGCGGAGGAACCAACGATCCGCGCAGAAAATACCGGCATGCTTGATCAGCCGTGTCAGGACAGCTGCCTGGAGTTTTTCTTCAGCGCCGCAGAGCAGGATGCGCGATATATCAACATTGAGCTGAACCCCAGCCTGTGCATCTATTTCGGATTTGGGACCGGAAGAGAGGATCTGATGCGGATCCTGCTTCCGGACGGCGCAAAGACCTTGCATGCAGCCAGCGAAAGAACGCCCAGTGGCTGGGATGTGACGTATGAGCTTCCTTTTCAGCTGCTGCGGCTGTTCTTCCTGGATTTTGCTCCGTCCGGAACAATTCGTGGCAATTTCTACAAATGCGGCGATCTGACCGTGCAGGAGCATTATCTTGCGTGGAACCGCGTGGACGCGGAACGGCCCGATTTCCATCTTCCGAAGTACTTTGGAGCGTTGATTTTTTCTGAATAAGCAAGCAGCCCGGCTCTGAATTCCGAGTCGGGCTGTTAAAGATGGCGGCATCTCATTGTATCAATGGGATGCCGCCATTTTGCTATCATACAATACACCTCCATTCTCAGCGCCCTTTTTGAACGCAAAAAGGGCTGCTGGTCATTGGTTCGTGAAAACCAACAATCCAGCGCCCATAACTTTGTGAAAGATTTTTCTTCGTTTTTTCCGGAATCTCGCCGCCGCAGCCCTCTGAAAAAAGGGCGCTGGCTGCAAAAATCCCCTTGAAAATGGAAAAGCAGAGGTTCAAATCCTGTTTGAACCTCTGCCAACCACGATTTCATCTATGGAGTTACCAAAGAATTTTGAGAATAAAAAATTGCCGAACCCCTTGAGATGACTGGCTTTTTTGCCATTTCATCTATAGTGTTCGGCAATCATGGAGGTGCCGCCCAGATTTGAACTGGGGAGTGAAGGTTTTGCAGACCTTTGCCTTACCACTTGGCCACGGCACCGGATATGAAAATAGGAATGCTGCGAAGGCATTCCTATTTATTTTGGAGCGGGTGACGAGGCTCGAACTCGCTACCTCCACCTTGGCAAGGTGGCGC
>OHFG01000360.1_pt1 | contig 37576 bp, 28 predicted proteins | sample 1567411 | NCBI WGS metagenome assembly OHFG01 (sample SAMEA3879563, study PRJEB24766) | human gut metagenome | biome: human-associated habitat; feature: feces | place: USA | collected 1985/1987
CGAGGCTCCGCAGGCGATCATGATGTAGAAACCCACGACGTGGGCGAAACAGTGGTCGAGCGGCAGGATGATCAGCGTGCGGAAATGCGGCGGAATGTCGACCCGCGACAACGCCTGCTCGACGTTGGCCGTGTAGTTGCGGTGGGTCAGAATCACGCCTTTGGGGTCCGACGTCGTGCCCGAGGTGTAGGTGATCGTGGCGTAATCGTCATTCCGGATCGCCTGCCCGATCTCCATGAACTCCTCCTTGTTCTTGGCGAGGTATTCGCGGCCCAGACGCTTGAGCGTCCCGTAGGCCGTCTCCCCGGATTCCAGCGGAATGTGTCCGAGGACGATCACCTGCTCCAGCTGCGGCAGTCCGGCGCGGATGCGGCGGATCTTGGGCAGCTGGTGTTTCGACACGAAAACGGCCTTGACCTCGGCGTGCCGCATGCGGAAGAGGAGGTCGTTCGACTCTTCGAGTTTCACCGACAGGGGCACGCTGACCGCCCCGGCGTAGAACAGCCCCAGTTCGGAAATGATCCATGCGTTGCTGCCTTCGGCCAGTATCGCCACCTTGTCTCCGGGGCGGATGCCGAGCGCGGCGAGTCCGGCTCCGGCTTCGAGCGCCTGCTCGCGGGTCTCGGCATAGGTCGTAGGCTCGAATTTGTGATGGCGTTTTTCGAGCAGGAAGGTCTTGGCCCCGTATTTCCGCACGGAGGCCTCGAAGAGGTCGATGATGGTCTTTTTCATGGTTCTTAATCCATTTTCAGCACGGCGAGGAATGCCGACTGGGGAACTTCGACGTTACCGATCTGGCGCATGCGCTTCTTGCCCTTCTTCTGTTTTTCGAGCAGCTTGCGCTTACGCGAAATATCTCCGCCGTAGCACTTCGCCGTCACGTCCTTGCGCACGGCCTTGACCGTTTCGCGTGCGATGATCTTGGCGCCGACGGCGGCCTGTATGGCGATGTCGAACTGCTGGCGGGGGATCAGCTCCTTGAGCTTTTCGCACATCTTGCGTCCGAAATCGTAGGCGTGGTCCGTGTAGGTGAGCGACGAGAGGGCGTCGACCGGCTCCCCGTTGAGCAGGATGTCGAGCTTGACGAGTTTCGAGGGCTGGAATCCCGTGCGGTGGTAGTCGAACGAGGCGTATCCTTTCGAGATGCTCTTGAGCTTGTCGTAGAAGTCGAAGACGATCTCCGAGAGGGGCATGTCGAAGTTGACCTCCACGCGGTCCTGCGTGATGAATGTCTGGTTCTTCATCACCCCGCGCTTGTCGATGCAGAGTTTGATGACGTTGCCCAGAAACTCCGACTTGGTGATGATCTGCGCGAGGATGTAGGGTTCCTCGATCTTGTCGATCTTTGTCACCTCGGGCAGTCCCGAGGGGTTGTGCACCTCGAGCACGTCGCCCTGTGTCGTGGTGATTTTATAGGATACGTTCGGGACGGTCGTGATGACGTCCATGTCGAATTCGCGGTAGAGGCGTTCCTGGATGATCTCCATGTGCAGCAGGCCGAGAAATCCGCAGCGGAAGCCGAAGCCCAGCGCCAGCGAACTTTCGGGCTCGAACGTGAGCGAGGCATCGTTGAGCTGCAACTTTTCGAGCGAAGCCCGCAGGTCTTCGTACTGGTCGGCTTCGACGGGATAGACGCCCGCGAAGACCATCGGTTTCACATCCTCGAAACCGGCGATGGCCTCCGTCGAAGGGTTTTCGACCGATGTGATCGTATCGCCCACCTTGACGTCCGACGAAGTTTTGATACCCGAACAGATATAGCCCACGTCCCCGGCACGGATTTCGTCGCGGGGCTGCATCTTGAGCTTCAGCACGCCCACCTCGTCGGCGTCGTACTCGCTGCCCGTGTTGAAGAATTTGACATGCTCGCCCTTGCGGATCGTGCCGTTGAAGACGCGGAAATAGGCGATGATGCCCCGGAAGGGGTTGAACACCGAGTCGAAGATCAATGCCTGCAACGGAGCGTTCGCATCGCCCTGAGGCTCCGGAATCCGCTCGACGATGGCTTCGAGCACCTCTTCCACGCCCAGTCCCGTTTTGCCGGAGGCGCAGAGGATCTCGTCCGGGTCACAACCCAGCAGATCGACTACCTGATCCTTCACTTCGTCGATCATCGCCGAGTCCATGTCGATCTTGTTCAGTACGGGAATGATCTTCAGGTCGTGCTCGACAGCCAGGTAAAGGTTCGATATGGTCTGCGCCTGGATACCCTGCGTGGCATCGACCACCAGCAAGGCCCCTTCGCACGAGGCGATAGCACGCGATACCTCATAGGAAAAGTCCACGTGGCCCGGAGTGTCGATCAGGTTGAGCACGTATTTTTCACCGTTGCGGGCCAGGTATTCCATCTGGATCGCATGGCTCTTGATGGTGATGCCCTTTTCGCGCTCCAAGTCCATGTTGTCCAGGACCTGGGCCTGCATTTCCCGCTGGTTGAGCGTATTGGTCTTTTCCAACAGACGGTCGGCCAGTGTCGATTTTCCGTGGTCGATATGAGCTATGATGCAAAAATTGCGTATGTTTTTCATCGTCGAGTGAAATCCTTATATAATAATGTGCAAAGATAATATCTTTCCGGAGAAAAACAATGGATTTCAGGCGTTGCCGGGGGCCGATTTCTTGCCCTGGCCGTATTCTGCTGCCGAAAAAAATGATTACTTTTGCGACCATAAAATCGAATCGACAATGATACGCCAATATGCCGGACTGGTCAAGTTCGCCCACACGATTTTCGCCATGCCTTTTGCCCTCATCGGCTTCGTCTATGCCCTGCGTACCGAGGGGATTCCTTCGGATTGTGCGGGCAGATACGGCTGGGTGGTGCTGCTCTTGCAGGTGTTGCTCTGCATGGTCTTCGCCCGCAACGCCGCGATGGGCTTCAACCGCTGGGCCGACCGCCGCATCGATCGGGCCAATCCCCGCACGGCCGACCGAGAAATTCCGGCCGGAAAGATCAGTGCCCGGGCAGCGCTCCGTTTCGTGATCGTCAATGCGCTGCTGTTCGTTGTCACCGCCTCGACTATCAATTTACTTACCGGATTATTATCGCCTGTGGCACTATTCGTTATATTGATATATAGTTATTGCAAACGGTTCACCGCGCTGGCGCATCTGGTGCTCGGTCTGGGGCTGGGTATTGCTCCGGTGGGGGCGTACATCGCCGTCACGGGGCATTTCGCATGGCCGCCCTGTATCCTGGCGCTGCTGGTGATGACCTGGTGCGGCGGCTTCGACATCATCTATGCGTTGCAGGACGCCGATTTCGACCGCAAGAACGGCCTTTACTCCATCCCGGCCCGTTTTTCGGCACGGGTGTCGCTCCTGTTCAGTATTCTGTTGCATGTGGTGAGCGTCGCGGCACTTTTCTGGTTCGGGTCGTATTGTCCCCAGAACGGTTGGCTCTGGCTCGGCGAAGGGATTTTCACGCTGATCCTCGTCGCCGAACACCTGTTGGTGACCCCGACACGGCAGCGGAATATCGGCATCGCTTTCGGCACGCTCAACGGCATTGCGAGCACGGTGCTGGCCGTCTTCGTAATTACCGCTCTTTTGCGGGGATAAAATCGGGATATTTTTATACCTTTGCTTACTCTTTGTCAATAATAAAATATTACACATACTATGAATATCTCCTATAACTGGCTGAAACGCTACCTTAAAACCGATCTGTCGGCCGAAGAAATGGCGACGATCCTCACCGATATCGGCCTGGAGGTCGAGAGCTTCGAAAAGATCGAATCGATCCGCGGCGGACTTGCCGGCGTCGTGGTCGGCGAGGTGCTGACCTGCACGGATCATCCCGATTCGGACCATCTGCATCTGACGACGGTGGATGTAGGCGGCGAGGCTCCGTTGCAGATCGTCTGCGGTGCTCCCAACTGTCGGCAGGGTCTCAAGGTCCTTTGCGCTACGGTGGGTGCGGTGCTCTACCCCAACGGCGGCGAGGAGGAGTTCAAGATCAAGCGCAGCAAGATCCGGGGCGTGGAGTCGCTCGGGATGCTCTGCGCCGAGGACGAACTGGGTATCGGAGCTTCGCATGAGGGCATCATGGAGCTGCCGGCCGACGCGAAAGTCGGCCAGCCGGCCTGGGAGTACCTGAAGCTGGAAGACGACTATGTCATCGGCATCGGTCTGACTCCCAACCGTATCGATGCGGCGTCGCATATCGGCGTAGCGCGCGATCTGGCGGCTTATCTCAAAAGCCAGGGCAAGCCCGTCGAGCTGCAATGGCCCGACGTGAGCGCTTTCGCCGTCGATAACCACGATCTGAAGATCGACGTGCAAGTGGAAAACAGCGAAGCCGCACCGCGCTATGCGGGTGTTACGGTCAAGAATTGTAAGATAGGCCCTTCGCCCGAATGGATGCAGAACTGCCTGCGGACAGCGGGCATTACCCCCAAAAACAACCTGGTGGACATCACCAATTTCGTGCTTTTCGAGCTGGGACAGCCCCTGCACGCTTTCGATGCAGCGAAGTTCGACGGCGGCCGGATCGTGGTCAGAACCTGCGAGGAAGGTACTCCGTTCATAACGCTCGACGGCGTAGAGCGCAAGCTCACGGCCAACGACCTGATGATCTGCTCGGCTGCGAAACCCATGTGTATTGCGGGCGTTTACGGCGGGTTGGATTCTGGCGTGAGCGATACGACGACCGACGTATTCATCGAGAGCGCCTATTTCAACCCGGTCTGGGTGCGCAAGACGGCCAAGCGCTTCGGCCTGAACACCGATTCTTCGTTCCGCTTCGAGCGCGGCGTGGATCCCGACATACAGGTCTATGCCCTCAAGCGTGCCGCCCTGCTGATGAAGGAGCTGGCCGGAGGAGAGATCGCCTCCGAAATTACGGATATCTGCTCCGCTCCTATCGAAAAGTTTAAAGTGGAACTCGATATAAAGCATGTCAATAGTCTGATCGGTAAAGAGATTCCTGCCGATACGATCCGCACGATTCTCGGTGCGCTCGACATTAAAATCGAGGCCGAGGAGGGTGACCTATGGCGTGTGGCCGTGCCGCCCTATCGGGTCGATGTGACGCGCGAGGCCGATTTGGTCGAGGAGATTCTCCGCATCTACGGCTACAATAACATCCCTGTTCCCTCGCACGTCAATTCGGCGCTCTCCTACGCGCCGAAACCCGACCGGAACAAGCTGATGAACCTCGCCGCCGATTTCCTGACGGCTAACGGCTTTACGGAGATCATGTCCAATTCACTGACGAAAGCGGCTTATTACGAAGGACTTACATCATACAAGCCGGAGCATTGCGTGAAGATACTCAATCCGCTCAGCAACGACCTGAACGTCATGCGACAGACGCTGCTGTTCAATATGCTCGAAGCCGTGCAACTGAACACCAACCACCGCAACGGCGACCTGAAGCTGTACGAGTTCGGCAACTGCTACTTTTACGATGCGACGGCCGCTACACCGGAAGAGCCGCTGAAGGCTTATTCCGAGCAGTTCCGCCTGGCGATCGCCGTAACCGGCATCGCCGCACCCCTTTCGTGGAACCGGAAACCGGAGCAGGCATCGTTCTTTACGCTGCGAGCGATTGCCGAGAAGCTGTTGCGTCGTTTCGGGCTCGACCTTTATACGCTCAAGTCCGAATCGCTCCGCAGCGATCTTTACGGGGATGCACTCTCCTTCTCGCTCAACGACAAGGCCAGGGAGTTGGTGCAAATGGGTGTCGTTTCGTCGAAGCTGCGCAAGGCTTTCGATCTGAAACAGGACGTTTATTATCTGGAGATGGATTTCGGGGCCCTGATCAAGGCTACGCGTAAGAATAAGGTCACGGCCAAAGAGCTTTCCAAGTTCCCGGAGGTAAAACGCGATTTGGCGCTGCTGATCGACAAGGAGGTGACTTTCTCCGCACTGCGTGATATTGCTTTCGCGGCCGAACGCAAGTTGCTCAAACGGGTTTCGCTCTTCGATGTTTATGAGGGCGATAAGCTGCCCGAAGGTAAAAAATCGTATGCCCTGAGTTTCGTACTGGAGGACAAGACCCAGACGCTGACCGACAAGATGATCGAGCAGGCGATGGCCAATCTGACGGCTCAGTTCGAACGCAAGGCGGGTGCGCAGGTGCGGGCTTGATTTTTGAAACGCCTGTCTGCGGGCGGCAAGTCAGTCCCCCCGCAGAATGGGTTCTGAGCGAAAGACGATATTATGAAGCGCTGTAAAATTACGATCCTGCAACGGACACTGAACGAGGAATTGGCACGAGAGTATGCCGCTCCCGGCTTTACGAGGTGTCCTATGATGCGTGAAGGTCAGGTTTTTTATGCCGACTATGCCAAGCCCGAAGGTTTTTGCGACGAAGCGTGGAAGGCGGTTTATCAGTATGTGTTCGCCTTGTCGCACGGCGCCGGAAAGTTCTATTTCGGCGATTGGATCACGAAGGAAGGCGTGGCGATCTGTTCCTGCAACGACGGACTCCGCCCGGTAATCATGAAGATCGAACGTACGGACCAGGACTCCTCGATCGATTACGAACCGGTGGAGTAATTTCCGAAGTTCGGGCGGAACGGGGACGAATATTTCAAAACGGCGCTGCGGATTGAATACCCGCAGCGCCGTTTCGCATCCTGTGTCCGGCTCTGCCTACTCTTCTTCGGTCTTCTCTTCGATTAGGCTCAGTGCTGCCTCCAACATTTCGTCCCGTCCATCCCGGATACCTTCGAGGGTCGGCCGTATTTCGTGGTCGATCTTCACGCCCTGCCGATTCACCACCCATCCGTCGGGATAATACCACCCTAACCCGGAAAATGCGCCGAGTATTCCCCGAGGTAACGTAAATTTGCTGATATTGCCGTTGGCTCCGGCGCTTTGAGAACCGATCGTTATAGTATATGGATTATTTTGGATTTTTTGTACGGATGTTTCCCCGTAACTTTGCGTCCCTTCATTAACCATTATAATGATAGGGGCGTTGTATTTTTCCGTTTTATATGTCGGATAAGAATAGTCTCTCGCGTAAAATACGCCCGGCAATGCAAGATCGGGGTAAGTAAATCGGACCGTATATTTAACACTGTCCGGAACAATGTACTGGCTTACAAATTCATTAAAATCTTGTGAAGGATAATAGCGTAAATCGATAATCAATCCTCTGTTTTTTTTCAGGCCGTTTGAGATCTCCGGTATCTCCTCCTCTTTCGAGAGTTTGTTCGGACAGATATACCCGATCGAATCTTCGAGCATCGAGAATGTCTTGTGGTATTTCCAAAGGTAATTCCAACCGAAATGTCCTGGCATCTTTGTTACGTCGGCCAACGTGTCCCTCGTCACTCCGTCACGGCGGTAGCGGATCGATAGCGGCCGATTCTCTTTAGTGCGCAGAATTTGATCGGCCGTAGCTGCCAGCACGTCGTTCTCGTTGGAGCAGGAAATGAATTCCCTGGTTTGTGCCATGTAATATTCGACCGGTTTATCTTCGACAGCGACGATTTCGTCCCCCACCTGAAAGGGAGCTTTCCGCTCGCTCTTCACCGGGACGGTATCGGGCGTTACGACGATGAGCCGCCCTTCGACGAAGCCTGTGTTGAGAGGGACTCGATAACGGCCGAACAATTCGAAGATTCCTCCGCCGTATTGTGCGTGGTTGTCGTCGAGTTCCGCGATCATCCGTCGCGTTTCCCGCAGGTAACTGCCCGTCGGGTGTGCCATACGCCGGATATATTCGGGAAGAACATCGTTCCAGTCCTTGTCGGTCAAGTATTTACTTGGAAAGAAATATTCGACCATGTTCCAGAAACGGAATACCGTGAGCAGACGATAACCGTAGTCGGGATTCGACAAGTCGTAATAGGGTTTTTCTCCGTCGAAACAGGGATTGGGAGACCATTGGTCATAGGTTTCGTAATACGTTTGCGACACGTAACGGTTCCCTGCGGTTCGGTCGGCAGAACGCAGCCGGACCAGACGCTCCGAAAGCTCGCGGCCGAGCGTTGCCGTATCCCGAATCCATCCGATGTCGGTGCGGTGTTCGAAAACCGAATCCGACGCCAGTATCTTCTCGTATTTCTCGGGCGTTGTTTTGTACCGGCCGAAGCCGTCGATCCACTGGGCCAATATCTCGTTGCGAGCGGCAGGAGCGGTATCGGCTATCAGAGGCAGCAACTCGAAAAGTTCGAAATCCAAGTCGTACCGGTCGTCCGAAAATGCCGGATGGTGATATTTCACGAATCCCCACACACGGCCCAATACTTCGAGGTTTCGCAGCGTAGCGCTGTCGATCTCCGTACGGTCGAAACCCGAGTGCCGCGAATAGTCGGCGTACTGTTTCGGCCGGGTGCAGCCCGAAGGGAAAAAATTTGAAACAAGCAGCAGGAATACGACGATTTTTTTCATAACATAAATCTTTTGGCTCCATTCGTAGCAACCGAAAAATTATCGAAAACGATCTCTTGCCGTTCGGCAGCCTATGAGCTGCCAAGCGAATAAAAGTGTCGTTTCGCCGGTGCGAGGTACTTTAACAAAGTTAAGGTTTTTTCCGAAAGGCGCGATCTTTTTTAAGAATTTCGCAATCAAAAAACAATGATTCGGCACGAGTCCGCACGATTGCTCTCATCTTTCACTATCTTTGACATAGTCTTAGATAGGCTGCGTCTCGGAAAAATGGGAACAAGCTCCCATTTTCTCTCGGCTTTCACTATCTTTGCACAAAATCGGCTGTGGCTCGGATCGCCTCGGGCGAATTCGGACTGTTATCCGATCATAAAGATATGGAAAAAAGGTGTTCGCTTGGACTGCGGATATTCGCTTCGTTATCGGTCAAAATACAGAAACAATACGATGAAACAAGACAAACTGAAGGCGACGGCCCGCCTGTTGGAAATTATGGATACGCTGCGCGAACAGTGCCCCTGGGATCGTAAACAGACCTTTGAAACACTCCGAAACAACACGATCGAGGAGACGTACGAATTGGCCGACGCCATCCTGAACAAGGATCTCGACGGTATCAAGGAAGAGGCCGGCGACTTGCTGTTGCACGTGGTTTTCTATGCCAAGCTGGGCGAGGAGGCCGGGGTGTTCGATTATGCCGATGTGGTGAACGCTTTGTGCGACAAGCTGGTCTATCGCCATCCTCACATTTACGGGGAGGTGCATGCCGATACTCCGGAAGAGGTCAAAGCCAACTGGGAGGCATTGAAACTGCGTAAGAAAAACCGTCGGAGCGGTACGTTGGGAGGTGTTCCCGTGAGCCTGCCTGCATTGGTGAAGGCCTACCGCATCGGTGAGAAAGCAGCGGCGACGGGGTTCGACTGGGAGAAAAAAGAGGATGTTTGGGCCAAGGTGAAGGAGGAAACCGCCGAGGTCGAAGCCGAAATGACATCCGGCGACCGTACGGCGATGGAGGAGGAGTTCGGCGACCTGCTGTTCGCCCTGGTGAATGCTTGCCGCCTGTACGGGATCGACCCCGAATCCGCACTCGAGCGAAGCAATAAAAAGTTCATGAATCGGTTTAATTATATGGAAGAGTGTGCTTCGTCCGAGGGGCATACCCTGCACGAGCTGTCGCTCGACCGGATGGAAGAGTTGTGGCAGCAAGCCAAGCATGCGGCGGCTGAAAAAGAGTAAGAACCAACTAATACATATCGAATTATGGCATATATCAGAGAGATACGGGGACATACCCCGCAGGTGGGTGAAAATACGTTTTTGGCGGAAACCGCCGTGCTTGTCGGCGACGTGACGGTGGGCCGCGACTGTTCGATCTGGTACAACGCCGTGTTACGCGGCGATGTGAACACGATCACCATCGGCGATAGGACGAACATCCAGGACGGCGTGGTGATCCACACCCTGTTCGACGGCTCGAAGCACCCGTCGCAGACCCATATCGGCAACGACGTGTCGGTGGGACATAACGCCGTAATTCACGGCGCGATCATCGAAGACAACTGCCTGATCGGTATGGGCGCCACGGTGTTGGACAATGCCGTAGTAGCGTCGGGGTGCATCGTCGCGGCCAACGCACTGGTGCTTTCGGGCAGCAAGCTCGAACCCAATTCGGTCTATGCGGGTATTCCGGCCAAAAAAGTCAAGGAAATAACCCCGGAACAACGGGACGAGATCGTACTGCGTACAGCCCGTGATTACCAACTGTATGCTTCGTGGTTTAAGGAGGAATAAGTCGTTTTTTCCATTTGTCGGAAGAGATTGGCGCTTGGTTTGCAAGAGTACATTCGGTTATAAAGACCGATAACAATTAAAATGGTAGTTGATATGAAAGCGAAATTCTTGATCGTCGTACTGGCAGCGCTGGTGCTGGCAACGGGTACGGTATGGGCCCAGAAGGGACACCATAATCGTCGTGCCGAACACAAAGAACTTACTACGGAGCAGGTTGCGAAAAAGATGACCGACCGGATGAAAGAAAACCTGTCGCTCTCTGACGAACAGGTAAAACAGGTTTACCCTATTTGCCTGGAACAGGCTCAAGCCATGAGGGAGCACCGGGCCGAACGCCGGGAGATGGCTGAAAAATCGCGTGAAGCGATGGCACAGCAGCGTGAACAGATGGCCGGCCGGATGAAGGCGGTTCTGACGCCCGAACAGTATGCCCAATGGATCGAATGCCGAGAGTGTCCCGCCCGAAAGGTCGATTGCGCCGGACCGGCATGTCGAAAAGGCGATGCGAATCCCGGACATCACCGCAGACCCTGCAACGGTGCTCCGTGTGTGGATAAAAAGTAGGCAGAAAGTCGAAATAATTCGCCGATATTTCCGTTTATAGGGATGAAACAGGCCGACCTGTTTCATCCTTTTTTCATGTTCCGGACAGTGAAAAAAGTCGATTTTTATCGTATATTTGCCGTGTGACGACAATGATGGGAGATGATTAGAGCAATTTGTTTACTTGTATTTTTGTGTACGATAGGTTTGGCTCGGGCGCAGGCCCAGAGCGGTGTGATTACGCTCACCGTGGTAGATGCCGAAACGGGAGAAGAGGTACCGGGTGCCGTGATAGAAATCGTGCCCAAAGCCCACCCCGATCAGAAGAAATATTATACATCGGGTTACAAAGGCGCATTGCAAGTGCGCGGCCTCGCTTATGGTTCATATACCTTGGCCGTGACTTTCATGGGATATGAAAAGGCCGAAAAGGAGTTTCGGGTGACGCAGCCTTCCGAAGATTTGGGAAAGATCGCGTTGCGGGAAGCGGCCATCGCCATCGAAACCGTAGTGAAGGAGGTACAGGCACTCCGCACCTCCCAAAAGGGCGATACGGTGAGCTATAATGCCAATGCATTCAAGGTGACCGCCGATGCCGACGTGGAGGGTCTGTTGAAAAAGATGCCCGGCATTACGGTCAATAACGGCGCTGTCGAAGCGCAGGGCGAAACGATCCAGAAAGTGTTCGTCGATGGCAAGGAGTTTTTCGGCGAGGACGTGACATCGGCGATCAAGTCGCTGCCGGCCGAAGCGGTCGAACGGATCGAGGTTTACAACAAGTTGAGCGACCAGGCCGAGTTTTCGGGTATGGACGACGGCGAAAGCTATAAGGCGATCAACATCGTCACACGCGAAAATATGCGTCAGGGCGTATTCGGCAAGGCATATGCCGGGTACGGTTACGATGCCGATACGGAAACCGAAGCCAAAAACAAGTATATGGTCGGCGGCAACGTCAATTTTTTCAGCGGCTCCAGCCGTCTGTCGCTGATCGGTCTTTTCAATAACGTCAACCAGCAAAACTTTTCGTTCGAGGATATTCTGGGTGTTACCGGTAATTCCGGAGGCGGAGGCGGTCGTTTCGGCCGTGGCGTGGGGCAATATATGGTTCGTCACCAGGACGGTGTGGCTTCGGTAAACGCAGTCGGCGTCAATTATTCGGATACCTGGGGCAGCCGGGATCAGGTGACTTTCCAGGGCAGTTACTTCTTCAACGGAACCCGTACGGTCAATCGGGCGCGTACCGAGCGCTGGTACGAGGATCCGGCGCCGATCGATACGCTTTTCACCGACGGTTATTCCCGGACGCAGAATTTCAACAACCGCCTGAATGCCCGCATCGAGTGGAAAATCGCCGACAACCAGTCGCTGATGATCCGCCCAGGCTTGAGTTTCCAGTCGAACGATCCGTTCAGTACGACTTACGGACGACAGTTCGGCGAAAGCGGTTACAGCGTCATCGACAATTTCGAGGATGCCTTTCGAAACGGTTACAGCGTCAATACTTCGGCCATTTACCGCGTGCGGCTGGGTAAGCCGGGACGTACGCTCACGGTGGACGGCTTTTTCAACTATTTCGATTCCCAGAATAAGCAAAACTCCCATACCAACGATTTCGGTATTTACGAGGATTACCCCGACCTCGATCCCGATCCGGACGAGAATGATCTGAAAAAGCTGATCTACCAGCGGATGATGAATCCCTCGTACCGTTACCGGCTGAATGGCCGCCTGACCTATACGGAGCCCGTATCCAAATATTCGCAGGTGAGCCTCGGGTATCGGACGTCGTACAATTACCAGCAGAGCGACAAGAAAACCTACCGGACCGGAGAGGATTACGATATTACGGGATTGCTTCCCGATCCCTTGCTGTCGAACGCTTACAAGAGCAGCTATACGGTGCACTCCCTCGGCCCCGGCTTCAACTATTCCAAGGACCGCAATACTTTCGCTGCGAACGTCTATTATCAGCGTTCGAGCCTTTCGGGTGAGGTGATCCGTACCGGCTCCGAAGAGATCAGACACGCCTACAATAACGTGACCTATTTTATGGTGGGACAGTTCAACCTGAACCGGGAGAATACGCTGCGCCTATTCCTGCGCTCCTATACGGACAACCCGGAGGTTTCCCAGTTGCAAAATGTTTACGACGTATCGGATGCGCAATACATTACCCGGGGTAATCCCGACTTACGGCCTTCGTACAGCCATAATTTGAGTATGCATTACGTCAATTCCAATGCGGAGAAGGGCCGTACTTTCATGTTGATGTTCCGGGCCGAAACCACCCAGAACTATATCACGACCAATACTCTCTATCGCCCTACTCTGGAGATCGACAATACGGTTTACCGTCCGCTGCAGTTCACCGAATGGACGAATATGGACGGTTACTGGGATGTGCGTGCACGAGCGAGTTACGGGTTTCCGGTGAATTTCATCAAGAGCAACCTGAACCTGCGGGGCGGCGTAAGCTATTCGCGTATTCCGAGCCTTGTGGACGGCGAGCGGAACAATACGGGCAACCTCGGTTACGAAGCGGGCGTAGTCTTGGGCAGCAACATCTCCGAGAATGTGGACTTCACCCTTTCGTGGGACGGTACGTACAACGAAGCCGTCAATTCCCTCGCTGCTACCGGAGGAAAGAACCGTTATTTCAACCATCAGGCCGCGGCGTCGTTCAAGTTCATCTTCGGCCGGGGATTCTCTCTCTCGGGCAGCGCCTCTTATATCCAGTATCTGGGATTTACGAACGATTACGACGACAGCTATCTGCTCTGCAACCTGTTCGTGGGCAAAAAGGTCTTCCGCAACCAATTGGGCGAAGTCAATATCGGCGTGAACGACATTTTCAACCAGAACAAGGCGTTCGTGCGCACGACCGGTTCGGGTTGGACGCAAAACTCGTGGAACAGCGTGGTGGGACGTTATTACTGTGTGCAGTTCGTCTATAACCTGCGGTTCTTCGGCAAGAAGGGATCGAAGAACATCAAGGATTATCAGGGTGTCGAGGAGCGCTCTTCGGGTGCCGTCGGCATGGGGCGCAGTACCGCTCCCGTTCCGGGTGGGTTCCGTCCGCCGCACCGGTAAAGCGATATGAGTCCCGGTTGCACGATATGATTAAAAAGAGGGGGCAATACCCCTCTTTTTGTTTCAGCACCTTTGCGATCAGGCCCATAACGTTGCGGAATATGCCTGCCCGAGTCGCTACAACCTTTCGGGATGGAAACGGCACTCCCGAATCCAATTACTTCCGGTCATTCGATTCAGGACTTGCCGTATGATGACTTTTCCGCTGTCTGCTTGCCGGTTCCCGTTTTGTTTCTGTACCTGCCGACGAGCCGTTTGAATTGTAATAATATTTGCGTTCCTTTGTTTCGCGTGTCGTGCCTGTGATCCTTCCCTTCGAATCCTTGATTATTTCCCGATTCCCTGTTTTGTGGACGGTGTACTTCACGCGTCCGGCAGCGTCTTTGACAACGCGCGTTTCATTCGGATTTTGAGCGCTGCAAAGCGCTGTTGCCGCAAATACGGTAAAAAGAGTAAAAACAAGCCGTTTCATAGCCTGATTCGATGTTTGGAAAGAAAATCATATTTTAATCGGGCTATTTACCTGCGGCCTGCTTGAGGCGGAGGTGTATGCCGACAGCGGCGAATCCGCCGTAAACTATCGTGAGAATCCACAGGATACGTACCTCGTGCAGCACGTCGCTGAACGAAGCCCCCATACTTTGGATTCGGATGAATCCTTCTACCCCGCTGCTGCTCGGCAGAATCTGGCCGAACAGGTAGAGCCATTCAGGCATCGCTTCGCGGGGTACGGAAGCTCCGCTGAGCATCAGAGCCGGGATCGAACACCAGAGCAACAGCATGATCGACTGTTCGCGCCGCTGGAACAGCGTCGAGATGGCGATACCCAGGAAGATACAGGACAGCAGATAGGGAACGAGAAAGGCGATGATATCCGCCGTGTGTCCGTTGGTCGGGAAGTGGAACAGTTTGTAGTGCAGTCCCAGAATATAAAACAGGGTGACGGCGTAGATCGACGCATAAACGAACGCTTTGCCTGCCACAACGGGCAGCGTGGACATTCTCCGGCGTCCCGGAGGAATGAGTTTCTTGTAAAGTCCGAATTCGCTCCACTCCAGGTGCCTCCGATCATACCGATACCGATCAGCATCGTCTGCTGAATGATGACCATGATGATAGCCGGCATCACGAACGATCCGTATCCCAGATAGGGATTGAACAAGTTGTGGCTTTGGTAAATCACGGGTTGCGTCGTGGCCGTAGCCTGCGGGATGTTGGCTCCTTTTGCGATCAACCGCTGGAATTCCACCATAGCTCCTGTGGTGCCGATGCCCGACACGAGCTCCTGGAACGCCTGGCGGTACATCAGAAAATAGCTGGCATCGACATAGAGCGAAACGACCGCCTGCTGTCCGCCGAGCAGTTTTTCCTCGTAATCGGAGGGGATGTAAACCACGCCGTATATCTCCCGGTCGTAGAAAAGGTGTTTGGCCTCGTCCATGTCGCCGGGTTCGTAGGCCACATAGACGTTCGGTCCGGCATTGAAGGTATTGATCAACTGACGGCTGGTCGAAGTGTTGCTCATGTCGATTACTCCGATCGGCACGTTACGAAGTACCTGCGTCCCGTAAGCCAGCGAATAGAGCGTGGAATAGATCAGCAGGGCGAGCACCAGCACGAGAATCACGCCGGCATCCGTGAAGATCGAGCCGTATTCGTTGCGGACGACGGTGCGGAACTGCTGCCAGTAAGAGGTTATCTGTTTGGTAAATCGACTCATCGCTATAATCTCCCCCAGTATTTTTTATTCGTGCAGATGGTGCGCAGACGCGGCAGGCATAGCAGCGGAAGAATGATGAACAGGGCGATGATGCCCATGTCGGGCAACGAATATATCGCCGGAGCTCCGCGCAAGGCCTGATCGACCATGATATCGGTGTAGAATGTGAACGGAAAGATGCAGCAGAACCATTGCATGGGTTTGCTCATTGCCATGATCGGGAACGTAAGGCCCGAGAACGTGAAGGCCAGTACCGAGTAACCGCCGCCGATCGAAAGCGACAGGCGCAAATTGCTCAACACGGTGACGATCATCGCACCGAGGGACTGGTAACTCAGGATGAAGAGCAGATTGCTGATGGTGATGACCGTCAGGCTGCCGTTCAGCGGTACGCCGACCACCTTGAAGATGACCAGGAGCATCAATTCCGACATCAGGAACATAATGACCGTAATCGGCAGGATTTTGCCCGCGTAGGCCGCGAAGACCGAGCCTCCGGCCGTGTCGTACCACTCCCTGGCCGTGCCGTTCTTGAGTTCGGTTCCGATGACGAAAATCGTCGCCATGATCGTGAAGATCAGAAGCATCATCGGCATAAAACTCGGCGAAAGGTAATAGCCGTAGTTGATATGCGGGTTGAATAGCACATGTTTGTCGAACCGTACGGGCATCAGTTGCGCCATAGCCTGTTTTTCGGTCAGCCCCTGTTTCATCAGCAGTTGCAGCTGGATACCGGCGGTAAAAGTGGTCACAGTCGTTTGCAAATCCTTCGCCAGCAGACCATTTACCGTAATGTTCGTGCCGGTCAGGTAGCTTTTCAGATGGGTCTGGCTGTTGTTGAGAATGTTCTTTTCGAAGAAATCGGGAATCAGAACGATTCCCATGACCTTGCCCTGAAGCATCAGTCGTTCGGCCTCTTCCATCCCCTGTACGCCGTAAGCGACCCAAGCCGTAGGCGTCGCGTCGATCATCTGCGTCACTTTGCGGGAGAGGGTGCTGTTGTCCTGGTCCACGACGGCGATCGGAATGTCGCGTGCCACTCCCTTGTATAACAACACCGCGAAGAATGCGAACGCGACGATCGGAAGAATCACCGTCAGCAGCCAATACATCGGCTGACGTGCGACCCGGTGGATCTCCCGCCGCAGGACGGCGAGCGTATTGCTGAAAAAGCCCGGCATACGCTACCCTTTCTGAATTATTTGGCGATGTCTTTCCAGTTCACCAGTACGCTCATACCCGGCCGGATGTATTCCACGTCTTGCGTGGGTTTGGCTTTGACGGCAAAGGTGCGGATGTCGAAGCCGCCCTGCGTGCGTGTTGCGGACCAGGTGGCGAAATCGGCCTGCACGGCGATATAGGTCACCTCGAACTCCACGCTGCGGTCCAAGGCCGGGATATAGCCTGTCATACGGGTTCCGATATGGATGTCGGGCATCAGATCCTCCTTGATGTTGAAGGTCACCCATACGTCGCTCATATCGAGAATCGCCACTACGGGATAACCCGTTCCGACCAGTTCGCCGGCTTCGGCGATGATCGTCGAAACCTCGCCCGTTACAGGGGAGTAAACCAAGGCATCCGAAAGATAGGACTCCACTTCCGAAACGGCGCCTTCGGCCTGCCGTACCTGGGCGGCTGCCGCCTCTTTCTCCTCCTTGCTGGCTCCGTCGAATACCAGTTCGCATTGCGCTTTGGCCGCACGCTCGGTCGCCTGCATCGCCTGCAGGTTGGCGCGGGCTTCATCCAGCTTCTGGGCCGGAACGACGCCTTGTTCATAGAGGTTGTTCACGCGGTCGAAGGTTTTCTGGGCCAACAACAGTCCTGCCTGGGCTTTTTCCCAGAGATTCAGTGCGGCTTCCTTCTGTTGGATACGGGCGCCGGTGAGGGCCTTTTGGTCCATGGCCGATGCGGCGCTCTTCACGGCTTCGGCCTGTTGCAACTTGGCATTCAGTTCGGGGGTCGAGAGCGTGTAGAGCAGTTCGCCCTTGGTGACGTGCTGTCCCTCCTCTACTTTCATCTCCTCGATACGGCCGGGAACTTTCGACGAAGCTTTGTATGTAGTACATTCCACCGTTCCCTGGATGTATAGGGGCGTGGCCTTGCGTAAATACCAACTGATGAAGATGACGCCCAGCACGACAGCGGCGGCAATCAGAATGATCGTGACAATGGTACTTTTTTTCATGGGATTATCTATATTTACTCTTTGTCGAAATGAATGGGACGGGCGTCGGTACGGTGCAGGTAGCTAATGAACTCATCGCTGATGCCGGCGGCTTCGAGCAACTTGGCCAGCGCGACATCGTAATTGTAGGCGGCCTGCATACGCTCGGTGCGCACCTTGGCGAGATTCAGCTCGGCATCCACCAGGTCGGAGGAGGAACTCATACCTTCCAGGAATGCCGCATTCTTGGCTTTGAGATACTCCTCCGCAAATGCGAGCGAAGCGTCGATCGACTTCATCTGGTTGGCATAGTTGTTCATTTGGTTGTAGAGTTTTTCGATCAGTACTGCAATGTCCTTGCCGGCTTTCATTTCCAGCACTTCCACTTGCTTGACCGTCTGTTTTGCCGCCGAATATTTGTATTCGCGGTTCAGGCCGTCGAAAATCTTGAGATTCACGCCGACACCTACTGCCCAGCGGGGCATTATTTTAGTTACCTGGTAGTTGTAGAACGAGGCTCCGCCCATCGCCGCGACCTGCGGCAGGAAATTGGCCCGTTGCAACCGAACTCCTTCCTTGGCCAACTGGCGCTTGAGGGCTACCTGGCTGAGCAGCGGATTGAACTTGGCCGCCAGGTCTTTGTAATAGGCTACGTCTTCCAGGTTGCCGAGTACGAACATCGTCGTTACGGGCAGAACCTCTGCCTGCTGTCCGAGCGTATTATTCAGTGCGCTGGCAATGGTTTCGACCTGCAACCGGGCGTTTTGAAGCTCCCGCTCCGCTTCGGCCATCTTGAATTCGACGTAAAGACGTTCGCTGTGGGGGATCATACCGTTCTGTTCGAGGGCGATCGCATCCTTCAGATGTTGGCCTACTCCATCCACTACCTGCTGGCGTACTTCGACGACCTGTCGGGCCAGCGCCAGACCGTAGTATCGCTCCACGAGCTCCGAAACCAGCGCGTTGCGGTTTTGGTTTCCCTGCTCGACTGCAGTCTTTTCGTTGATTTTCGCGGCACGGTTGGCCGTGTTGATCTTGCCGCCCATATAGATCGGCAGGGTTACCTGCCCTCCGACGAATCCGAGACTGCGGTCCTGCAATGTCAGGAACCAATCCGCTCCCATAACCGGGGTGAGAAGTTGCTGAATCTGGGGGATCAATTCGGTCGGGATCAGCCCGCTACCGAGAATGTCGTGGGTGATATTTCCGACAGGCCCTTTCAAATCATTGAAGTCGAATCCGATGTCCTTGCCCAAATAGGTGTAGGCTCCGCCTACGCTGATTTGCGGCATACGCAAGCCGATCGCTGCCCGCCGTTCCTGCTGGGCGGCTTTTTCTTCGTAACGCGAGGCTTCGATGACCGGACTTCCGGAGAGGGTGATCTCCAGGGCTTCATCCAGGGAAAGTACCCGGGGCGTTTGCTCTTGAGCTGCCAGAGGTGCGGCAGCTAACAGAGCGAAAAATGAAACGATTACACGGTTCATAAAATGGTCTTCTAAATTTTTATGCGAAGATAGTGCGAATATTCGTACGTATAATTTGTTGTGGTTATTTAGGCCAATATTCGGCGTAAAACAGAACAAAAAATAGCCAAGCCTATCAATGGCCGATATGTGCGTTTATCGCTCGGACCTGATCGGACAGCGTGTCATCGACGCTGACTTCGATTCTGTGGCGACGGAGGTTCAGGGCGCCCTGGCAACAAACGAAACAGTCCGGCTCATATAGAGCAAAAACTACCCGGCGAAATTCGTGCCGAATTATCAATTCCGAACAACTTTCCGGTTCACTTTTTCGTTCGGAGCACGGTTCCATCGAAGAATAGATGGTCGCACCCCGCAGTTCGACACCCGCTGCAAGTGCTTTCAGAATCGCTTCCTGTTCGGCATGGTGGGTCGGGGAAGTTTCGTGAGTATAACCCGTAAATATCTTTTGGTCAGTCGTTACAATCACTGCACCTACACAATAGGAAGAGGTCGATGGGGTACATTTGCGGCTTTCGTCGATCGCCATTTGCAGGTAGCGGCGGTCTTCGGCGGTCCGGTCGGGCTTGATCGCATAGGTCGTGACCCGCATTCCTCCCAACGATTCGGTCGAATGAGGCGTTTGCAGATAACCGGAACCGATCTCCAAACGGGGTGCCCGGGGATCCCCCACTTTTACGGCCGGATTGACAGCCAGCCGGAAGGTATCGCAGCTCCTCCTTCGACCAGCAGGGAGCGAAGTCCCCGTTTTTCGAGTTCGGTAACGATCAGAGCAGCCGTGATCTCTGCGGCGGGAATCACTGTCGCCACCTGCCGCAGGGGACCGGGATCGGGGCAGGTGGTGAAGACGATCTTTTCCTGATCTCCCCGGGTGAAGAAATTGGCCTCCGGCGAGAGCCGGCACGAAGCGGTCAGCGTTACCTTGACCGGGTTGGACGGAAGCCCCCGGTCGATTCGTTCCCGACGAAGAACTTCGTCGCCGACCAGCAGCGAGGGATTGTCCCGCCGGATGGTTTCGGCCCCGACCAGAATAGCGTCGCAAGCGGCCCGGAGGCGGTGCACTTCGGCCCAGTCTTCGGGCGTGGAGAGGATCAGGCGGTCGGGCGAACGGTCGTCCAGATATCCATCCGAAGAAACGGCGGTGGAAACGATCACTTTCATTTTTTCAGCGTAAAAAGGGTGATTTCAGGATCGGCGCCGAGCCGCATCGGAAAGCCGACGTATCCGATTCCGTCGTTGATGTAGAGCGTATTGCCGGCCGCATCGTCGTAGCGTCCGCTCCAACGGTCGTACATCAGTTGTGCCGGGGAAAACGCCCGTCCGAAAAGATGTCCCTTGATCTGCATACTGTGCACGTGCCCTGCCAGCGTGAGATTTCCGCGACCGAGGGCGATGATATTGGGCCACAGTTGCGGCAGGTGCGAAACCGTCAGGTTGAACATACCCTCCGGTACGCCGTCGTAAGCGGCCGCAAGGGATATTTCGGGGAGATCGAACGAATGTCGGAATTTTTGCAGCGTGGGATCGAACGAGATGCCCGTCACCGAAATCGAATCGCTGCCCCGGCGCAGGTAGAGGGTCGAATCCAGCAGCATCCGCCACCCGATCTGCCGCTGCCGGTCGATTACCTGCCGATTGTTTTCAGCACGCGGCAGGGCGACGGTGTCTTTGATATAAAGTCCCACGTCGTGATTACCCAGGGTCGAGATGACACCGTACGGGGCGCGAAGCCGCCCCAGAATGGCCAATACGTCCGATGTGAGTTCCGTGGAGCGGATATTGACCAGGTCGCCGCTGAAGACGACGAGGTCGGGTTGCAGCGCATTGATCGTGTCCACGAGCCGGTTCATCTCCCGTTCCGGCCGCACGAGCGTGCCGATGTGCAGATCCGAGAATTGCACGATCCGGAATCCGTCGAATGCGGCGGGCAGTGCTGCGGACCGGATTTCGACTTCGTTCACCCGCAGGGCCTGTCTGCCCCAAGTAGCTCCCCATACGAGCCATACGGCACATCCGACAGCGAAGAGCGCCCCTACCCGACTGAAACTCCGAGGCCGATCGAACAACAAACCGAAATAATAGCCGTAACGACAGCCGATCAGCAACAGGAAGACGAAGGTAAACCATTGGGCTGCCTGCATCCAGCCCGTCGTATTGTCCGGTACGGCCTTGAGCAGCAGCAGCACGACGATCGGAAGCGCATCCGAAAACACCGCGAACCAGACGAAGGCGCGGCGAAGGCGCTCGGAATGCCGACGCATCCGCACCCGGTAGAAGAGAAAGTCCACCCCGGCAAAAAGCAGGGAGAGGAGAAGCAGAAACCAGATCATATAGCTCGATTTTTTCGTTATCGCGTTCAGTCGCTCTCTGGCATTTTATCGACAGATCGACCGGACGGAATCGTTTTTGCAAAGATAATAAGATGATGGCAATCGCACGAATTGGCACGTACAGATTGCCGAACCGCCTCCTATCTTCTGCAAAGATACGATTAAGCCGAGCGCAAAAGCAAATTTATTTGCATTTTGCCGAGGCGGAGTATCTAAGACGAAGTCAAAGATTGGGATTAAGCCGAGGGCAAAAACAAATTTATTTGTACTTTGCCGAGGCGAAGTATCTAAGACGAAGTCAAAGATTGCGATTAGGCCGAGGGCAAAAGCAAATTTTATTTGCGTCTTGCCGCAGCGGAGTACTTCAAAGATAGTGAAAGCCGGGTCCGTTTGCACCCGTCGTTCTGCCCTGCGCCGAAGATCGGGCGAACATTGTGTTGCAGTTGTTCGATGCGCTCGTCGAATATCGACACCGTTCGCGCCGCATCGGTGCGGCACGAACGGTAAGGTATGGCCTGCGGCCGAATCGTATTATTTCGTTTTGATTTTGAAAAACAGGGCGTAAAGTATCGGCAGAAACAACAACGTGGCGATGGTTGAAAAGAACAGTCCGCCCATGATCGTCGCAGCCATCGAACCGAACATCGCATCGCCGAGCAGCGGAATCATACCGAGAATGGTGGTAAGCGAAGCCATCATCACAGGCCGCAGACGACTTTGGGCGCTGACGACCAGTCCGGCTATGAGGTCGGTATCGCCGCTGCACCGCTGGCCGATTTCGTCCAACAATACGATGCAATTTTTAATCAGCATGCCCATCAATCCCAACGCACCCACAATGGCGCAGAAGTCGAACGTCTTTCCGGTCAGCAACATTGCTCCGACGATGCCGACGGCCAATAAAGGAATGCAGCACAACACGATCGTCGGCTTACGATAGTCGCCGAACAAGAGAATCAGAACAGCGATGATGAGTACTACGGCCAGCGGGACCTGTTTGAAAAGCCAGTACATCGTCTGGTCACGGGCCCCTTTTTCACCATCCCAGCGTATCGAATAGCCGGTCGGCAACGGAATGTCTTCGATCTGTTCGGCAATAGTTTGTCGTGCCGCCTCGGTTTCGACACCCGGTGCGGGGGAACACATCACGCTCTGCATGCGCTGACCGTTATAGCGCGGAATGACCGGATCTTCCCAGCGAATGCCGACACCCCGTCCGACTTGCCCGAGGGGGATGGTCTGCGCCAGCCTTCGGATGATATCGCCTTTGTCGAGCGTGCCGGTCTGAAGGCTCCCCACCAGTTCGTCGTCAAGCAGCGCATTTACATTCGGGAGCATCGGGAAAACGGGTACGTTCTCCGGATTGTCGATGCGCGAGCCGTCGGCCGCCGTACATTTGAGATAGATCGTATTGCGATGTACTCCTTCGTAGAACGTCCCGACGGGAATACCGCCTTCGGCCGTCAGCAACGAGGTGGCGATATCCTGGCGGCTCAGGTTGGCACGACGGGCGGCCGCCTGGTGATAATCCACCGCCAAAACGGGAACCGCAGGTTCCCAGCCGGTAGTGATCTGCGCAACCTGGGGCGTGCGTGCCATAATCATTCGTGCGGAATCCGCCAACCGGTGCAGTACCGCCGGATCGGGTCCGGAAAATTGCACTTCGATCGGGTATTTTTTGAACATGATATTATAACGCTTCACCTTGACGTACGCGTCGGGGTAACGGGCCGAAAGATCCTCCTGAATGACATCCATGTTTTCCACCAGCGATTCGGGCGATTCGAAATCGACGATCAATTCTCCGTAAGAGAGCGACGGCGTGGCGATACTGCGCACCAGATTATACCGTGCCGGCGTCCCGCCCACGGACGCAACAACGTTCCGGATTTCGGGACGAGTCTTAAGGTACGCTTCGATTTCCCGCAGGTCGGCGGCAACCCGTGTGGAGTTCGTACCTTCGGGCAATTTGTATTCGATATAGAGTTGGTCGTAAACCATATCGGGAAAGAATCCCTGCCGCACGTACCGGAATCCCCAGACGCTCAATCCGAGCAGAACGAGAATGACCGACAGGGCCGCGATACGGTGCCGCAAACCGAAGCGAAGCAGATCGCCGAAACGACGATACAACGTGCTGTCATACAGTTTACCGCTTCCCTCGGTCCTCGACGGTTGCTTCAAAAGCCGATTCGCCATCAGCGGCACGTGCACCAGAGCCAGGACCCAACTCAACAGCAGACTCGCCGCCAGCACGATAAACAGATCGCGCACATAGACGCCTGCCGTATCGGGCGAAAGGAAAACGGGCAGAAATGCGAGGATGGCAATGACCGTAGCTCCGAGCAACGGCATGGCGGTTTTACGACCGATGGCGCACATCGCTTCGCGGCGCGGCTTGCCCAGCTTCAGATCGACCAGAATACCATCTACTATGACGATCGCATTGTCCACCAGCATCCCCATTGCGAGAATGAACGCCGCCAGTGAAACCCGCTGCATCGTGCCGCCGGTCATACCCAGCAGCAGAAACGTGCCGATGACGATCGTAAGCAGACTGAATCCGATGATTACGCCGCTGCGGAACCCCATCGTAATCATCAGAATCGCGATGACGATCAATACCGATTCGACCAGATTGATGAAGAAAGTGGAGAGGGCCCCTGTTACCCGTTCGGGTTGATAGAAGACCTTGTGGCAAGCGACGCCTGCAGGAAAACGTTCCTCCTGTAATTCGGCGAGCCGCCGTTCGACCGCATTGCCGACCTTTACGATGTCGGTTCCCGAGGCGGCGGCTACGGCGATACCGACGGCACGTTCACCGTTATAGGTCATCGAATTGCGTACGGGTTCCGTATAGCCGCTCTCTACGGTCGCAATATCCCCCAGACGCAACTGGTCGTCTTCATGGCCCTGAATGACCATGTTGCGGATCTGTTCGACCGTACGCGACTTATCGGTGACCGTTACGCGCACGCGTTGATCCCCGTTGTCGTAGTAACCGGCATAGAAAGTGCCGTTTTGTCCGTTCAGGGTGGCGAGTACTTCCGTTGGCGAAATGCCGAGTGTCGCCATTCGGTCCGCACGCAGCGAAATATCGATACTCTCCTCGCGCTTTCCGTAAAGCTCCACCCGGGCCACGCCGTCGAGATCGGTCAATTCGCGCTGGATCAGTCCGGCATAGTCGGCGAGCTGTCTTTCGCTGAAGCCTTCGGCGGTCAGGGCGTAAAACATACCGTAAACCAGACTGAAATCGTCCTGAACCGTCACGGATGTACCGCCGGGCAACGACGCTTCCGCATCGGAAACCTTGTGCCGCAGCATATCCCAACACTGTTCGAGCCGGTCATCGGGCGTCGTACTTTTGAGTTCTACCTGTATGATGCAGAGGTCGTTGTACGACCAACTCTGCGTATTGTCCACCTCTCCGACGGTACGGATCGCCTTTTCCAGCGGGTCGGTCACTTCCAGTTCCATTTCGTGCGCCGACGCTCCCGGACGAACCCCGACCACCATGGCGATTTTTACCTTGACTTCGGGATCTTCGAGTTTTCCCATGTCGTAGGCCGATTTCAGACCGCCTACCAACAGTACCGCCAACAGAAAATAGACGAGCTTGCTGTGTCCGAAAGCCCATTTGCCCAAGTCGATCATAGCAGCCCTCCTTCATTGGTTTTCGACGGAGCAGGAAGCGGTGCGACCCGCTGGCCTTCCGTCAATTTATGAACTCCGGCCACGACGATCCGTTCGCCTTCGTTCAGACCATCCGCTATCGTCGCCGTTCCGTCCGTATGCAGACGGACTACTTCGACCCGTCGGCGTGCGATCGTCCCGTCCTGTCGGTAAATCCACACGTAACTCGTCTTGTCGCCGTTGCTGAACAGAGCCGATGCAGGAATCTCTACCGATGCCTCCGTTTCCTGCCGCATGGCGACTTCGACCGTTGCGTTCATGCCGGGTGTCGCCGCGATCTCCGTATTCACGGGCAGTGCCAACCGCACGGCGTAAAGCTGATTGGCATTGGCGCTCGGATCGACATGGAGCAGACGCAGCGGAATTTTTTGCCCTTGCAGAAAATCGAACACCGCCGCAAACGAAGCGATCTCCCGACGGCGAATGTAAGTCGATGCCGGAATGAAAAGTTCGACCTCGGGATTCTTGCCCGACAGGAACGTGATGACCGGCATTCCGGCCGCTACGACCGTCGGAGGGTCGAAGCGCCGACGCTTCACGTAGCCGTCGAAAGGAGCATACAGTTTCGTATCGGCCAATTGGTTGCGGGCGTTCTCGTATTTCGCCGTAATCTGTTGCAGCCCGTATCGCGCTTTGTCGTAAGCATCGGCGGTAGCGACGTTTTGGTCGTAAAGCGCCATTACACGTTCGGCTTCGGCCTTGATACTCAAATATTCGGCTTCGACCGCCTGTAACTGAAGTTCGTAATCGCGCGGATCCATTTCGGCAACAAGTTCACCCTGACGGACAAAAGCTCCGTCATCGACATAAATACGTTGCAAGGTTCCGGGTATCTTGAATGCGAGGTGAACTTCTCCGGCAGCCTGTACTCGGGCGGGAAATTCGAGAATATCACAGGTATTCGCTGTTTTTACGGTATCGATGCGCACGAGCGTTACCTGTTCCGTATGTTGCCGCTGCCCGCACCCGACCAGAAACAGCGTTGCCGCAGTCATTGCTATCACTAACTTATGTTTCATATGAAAAATATGTTTTTACAAAAATACAAAAATATCGGATAGCGACCGTTTCGGAAATAACTATTTCGCCGTTAGTTTATCCGATTTGCAGGATTTGCCAACGCCTTCTGTTCATTTTTTACACTTTTTGAGGGAATTTTATTTAGGGAAAGGAGACCGACATCCGTCCGAAGACTTCGGGAATAGGTTCGAACGTCTGGCAGATGCCGTGACCGGTCCGGCTCGCAGGCTGGAGGATCCCGCTTTCCGACCTGCTGCACCTGTTCTTGCCGGGTATTTTGGCATATAACTTGCCACGTTTCGGGCAAATACCAATTGTCTGACTTCCAAAATCGTAATATACATATATAGATGGCATCCGCCATTATCGGAATAATTTAATTTTATTGCTTATGAAAATTTTTCGACTTTTAATCGCAATGTTGCTGGCGGTTTCTGCGGCCTCGGTTTCGGCCCAGACCTACCAGATCCGTAAGGACAGCGTAAAGACCGGCGAATACTCTCCGACGGTTTATTTGGTTTCCGTCAATGCACCTCAACCGCCTGCAGACGAAGAGGCCTTGCTCGAAGCGGCCGTATTGAACCAACTGGCAATCGACAATGCCATTCGGGATTATATCGAAACCCATCATCCCGGTTTCCAGCAGGATGAACTGCCTCACTTCATCTTCGCCACCAAGCAGAACAAATTCTCTTTCTCGCTCGGCGGCCAGGTGACTCTGCGTGCGTCGTATGACTTCGACGGAATCTCCGGAGCACAGGATTTCATTCCGGCCACGATCGCCGTTCCCGGCACCTATGCCACCCGTCAGAAATTCGGCCTGGACGGAACTACCTCCCGCATATTTCTGAAGGCCATCGCCAATTCGAAAAAACTGGGCCGTGTCACCCTCTATTTCAGTACGGACTTCCGCGGCGGAGGAACCAACAGTTATACGCCCCGTATCCGGTCGGCTTACGTATCGTTCAAAGGGTTCACGTTCGGACGCGACGTAACGACGTTCTGCGACCTGAACGCCGCTCCCAATACGATCGACTTCCAGGGTCCCAATGCCTATAACTACTTTTTCTCGACGATGATCCGTTACGAGCATTCGATCTACCGCGATATTCTGAAATTCGGCGTTGCCGCCGAGCTACCGAACGTAAGCGGCACCTACGGCGATTCGTTCGCTTCGATTCCGCAGCGCGTACCCGATTTTCCGGTTTATATGCAGGTGAATTGGGGCCGGAACAAGGAGAGCCATTTCCGGGCATCGGCCGTTTTCCGCGATATGTATCTGCACAACGAATCGACGGGTAACAATACTTCGCTCTTCGGCTGGGGCGTCCAGGCCAGCGGAAATATCAAAGTAGCGGGTCCCCTGCAACTCTTCTTCAACGGTGTGTACGGCGAGGGCATCACTCCCTACATCCAAGATTTATCGGGCATCGGACTGGATTTTACACCCAATCCTCACAATCCGAGGAGTATTCAGACTATGCCGATGTACGGTTGGCAGGCGGCTGCGCAAATCGACCTCGTTCCGAACAAACTCGCCATTTCGGGCGGTTATTCCATGGCGGAGGTTTGCCGCAGGAACGGGGCCTATGCCGATGACGAATACCGTCGCGGTCAGTATGTCTTCGGCAATATTTTCTGGGATTTGGCCCCCTGCTGTCAGCTTGCGGCCGAATACCTGTACGGCACCCGCGAAAATATGGACGGAATGAAGGGCCATGCCAATCGGGTCAATCTGATGGTGCGCTACAACTTCTGATTTCGGAGGGCGGAATTTTTTACGGGCGGCTGCCGGATGCAGCCGTCCGTAATTTTTTTGGTTTTTGAGGCAGATGTGAAAGCGCCGAAATGCTTCGGATTGCCGGGGAGAAAAGCGATGCCAATTCCACTATTCATATATCGAGCGGAAAAGTTTCACAAAATACGGTTCTCGGAAAGCACGTCTTGCGCACTGGATTCGAATACGGGTCTTGAGCGGCCTATTTCAGAATTTCTTCCGGATCTCGTAACGTTTGCACGGTCGATACGCTCTTTTTGGCATTTCGGTTGAACCGGTAGCCGATCGAAAAGACCAGCCGCAGACTTCTGTGTCCCCGAGGTTGCCGCAGGACGGAATAGTAGGAGTTGTCCCAGCGTACCGTTTCCTTTTTCAGTTTGGTCGAAAGGATATTGTTCACGTCGAGGGATATATACAGTTTGTCTTTACAGAATGATTTGGTTATTCCGGCAGCTAAAGCCCAATAGGAATTTTGCCAGGTTTCCAATCTTTTTTGGGGCAGCTCGACGCCTCCGTCCAGATAGATAATCATCGAGGGATGCGGCTGGAACATAAGGGAAAGGCTGAACATCCCGCCTCCGGCACTGTACGAAGCCTGCCAGTCGCCATCCACCTCTCTCCGATACCAATATCCGTGAATGAAAGATTTCACTCGGAACCATTTGGTTACCAATGTCGTATAATCGATCCAGATATTATGCGCCGAGCCGTGTTCCCCGTTCACCTTCGTCGTATAGACGATGTTCGGATCGTCGGGGTCATAGAAAGTCATCGTTTCACTGCCGCGCGACCACGTACCTCCGTAAGAGATCGTCAGTTTGTTGCGCAGCGTATAGCTCAGGTCGATGTCGTACCCCCAGCCGGGTTCGAGATTTTCGTTGCCTACGGTATAACTGTATTGCGACTGCCAGACCCGGCGGGGACTCAGGGCGTTGTTGTCAGGCAGCCGGCCGCTGGACCGATAGAGGTCGAGATTGATATTGGTGCCCTTTTCCGGGTTGAACGTGTAGGTCAGGCTGAGTTCCGGGAAAAGCCGCCAGTAGTCACGATGTTCGTAGCCCGTATTTTCGGCATTCCGGTAAGCGATGCGATCCCATTGCAGTCGCAGGCCCGCCTGATAGGAGAACTTGCCGTAGGCATCGGCCCATTGGGTGTAGGCACCCGTGCTTTGAGTGCGGTCGATAAACCAGGTACTCATCTTCGGGTCCGGGATCCACTCTTCCTCCTCGAAGCGATGCACGGGAGCGTTGTTGTCCGCATACCGCAAATCATAGCTCAACCCCACATCGAGCGAGCGCTCTTCCGAAAAATTCTTGTTCAGGTCGAGCCGGGACGCGAACAGATGTCCCAGCAGCTTGTAGCGCTCGCGCCGCAACTCCGTGGAGAAGGGTTCCGCATCCTCCGGCCGGGAAAAATCGCGCGTGTCGTAGTCGTAATTCCGATCGACGTTCTGGTGCAGGTAGTCGGCCTTGAAAGAGAGCCGGGAACCCAACGTGTCGAAACGGAAGATATAATTCAGCGACCCCTGATACTGCCGGTTGTAGAGCGTGCCCCCCCCCGTAGCGGTAGAGCGTATATCCGGCTTCGGGCATCTGCGGCGGTACATCGCCCCAGGCCAATCCCGCAGAGGTCGTGTGCACCGTATTGGACGGGTCGCTCGCTCCCATGAAAATCTGTCCCCCGAGACCGATCGAATGGCGGTCGTTTATCTTGTAAACCAGGCTCAGAAGTTCGCGGATATTCCGGGAGGTGATCCGCCCCCGGTCCTCCGAATCGAGCGAGTATCCCGAATTGCGAAATTCGGAATAGGTGCGGTCGAGCGTTTCGTTCTCCCCATAGGAACCCGACACATATATATATTCCCAATCGTCCGCACTGGGCCGAGAACGGCAGGGCGAGTCCCGTAGAATATCCGTCGCGGGAAACGGACGCGGAGGAAGATACGTTGCCGTAAAAACTGCCTGCGGCGAGTTTCTTGAGCCGGATACGGACGATACCGCCAGAAGTCGTGGCGGAATAGGCCGCTCCCGTCTTGTTCTGGACCTCCACGCTTTTCACGTCTTCGGCACGAAGGGCGGAAAGCTCCCCGAGATCCGTTACCAACCGGTCGTCGATATAGACGACCGACACCGGCGTTCCCTTGATGGACAAGGTATTATCGGAAGCCCGCAGGCCCGGCAGCAGATCCAGCACCTGCATCACGGACCGGTTGCGGACGATCGGATTACCCAACATATTGACTTCGTAGCGGCCTGCCCTGTATTCGGTATTTCGGGCCACCACGACCACCTCGTCGATATGTCGGCTGGCCGGACGTAGAATCACATCGGGCAGGGTTTGCGCCTCCGGAACCTCTACCGTTCGGTAGCAGGATTCGTAGGCCAGATGGTCGTAGCAGAGCAGATAGCGGCCCGCCTGCTCGAAATGCAGGCTGTAACGGCCTTCCGTGTCGGAAACGGCGCCTCCGAGGATCGTGGAGTCGCGCGATTCGAGAATGCTGACCGAACAATAAGGAACCGGAGCGGATTCCGCATCGAGAATACGGCCCCGGACAACGAAGCGTTCCTGGGAAAAACAGGGAACATACAAACAGGTCAGGAGTAAGCTGAAGGTAAGGCGTTTTATCATAGAAAGCGTTATAGTATCAAATAAAGGCGTCATACATAGTATAAAACCATCTTTTTATGACTAAATTAAATAAAAATCGACAGTTATGCAAGCCTGTCAAGTGTCATTTATTTTTTGATTGTATATTTCGATCCACCGAATATCGACCTGCTCTACCGCAACCTGCCGATATGCCTCGGCTTTTCCTCAATCTTTGACTTCGTCGTAGATACTCCGCCTCGGCAAAATGCAAATAAAATTTGCTTTTGCACTCGGCTTAATCGTATCTTTGTCATCGACAAATTCTTTCCGTTGCCGATGAAACTCTTCATTAAGAACATGGTTTGTCCCCGCTGTATTCTGGTCGTGCGCGATATTTTGCGGCAGGCGGGGATCGAGGCCTCGTCGGTCGTTCTCGGCGAAGCCGTGCTGCCCGCAGAACTGACTGCCGAGCGAAGAAAGGAGTTGGACGAAGCGCTCCGCGCCGTCGGGTTCGAGTTGATCGACGACCGCCGCAAGCAGACCGTCGAGCGGGTGAAGAATACGGTCATCGAGCTGGTGCGGGAGAAGGACGCCGCTTTGCGGACCAACCTCTCGGATTATATCGCGGACCGGTTGCATCAGGATTACGGGGCAGTGAGTTCGTTGTTTTCGGAGATCGAAAACACGACGATCGAACAATACTTCATCGCACAGAAAATCGAACGGGTGAAGGAGTTGCTGGCTTACGGCGAGCTGTCGCTCGGCGAGATTGCCGACAAGCTGAACTATTCGAGTACGGCCCACTTGAGCGCCCAGTTCAAGAAGGTGACGGGACTTACGCCCAGCCATTTCCGGAAGATCGGCGAGAACCGTCGCAAATCGCTGGACAAGGTGTAATCCGCCGGTCGTTCCGAAATCTTGTAAATAGTATCCGGAATTATATAACGCCTTCCGCCCTTTTTGTCCCGATCTTTGTATCGAAAGGACACGAAGGGCGTGCGGATATTCCGTGCTCGTCCCTGTCTGTAAAAAAATCAAAAAGTATGTCGAAAGGTAAATATGTAAAACGGACTTTTCCCCTTGCGGGGCTGCACTGCGCCGGATGTGCCGCACGTGTGGAAAAAATTCTCAATGCCCAGACGGGCGTCGTCGCGGCTTCCGTCAATCTGGCGGCTTCGACCGCAGCGGTCGAATACGACACGATGCAGACCTCGCCGGAAAAACTCCGGCAAGCCGTGCAGGAGGGCGGTTACGATATGCTCGCCGATTCGGATGATGACACGCCCGACGAGTTGGAGCGGATGAACCGGGAGCGGTACCGGGACCTGAAACGGCGGGCTTTCTGGGCTGTCGTGCTGGCGATTCCGGTGGTCGTGATCGGTATGTTCTTTATGGATATGCCCTGCGGCGGTGCGATTATGGCGCTGTTGTCCGCTCCGGTCGTCTTCTGGCTGGGACGCGGATTTTTCGTGAATGCCTGGCAGCAGTTGCGCCACCGTTCGGCCACGATGGATACGCTGGTCGCATTGAGTACGGGCATCGCCTACCTGTTCAGTCTGTTCAACCTCGTTTTTCCGGAGTTCTGGCTCTCGCGGGGAGTGGAACCCCACGTCTATTTCGAAGCTGCGGCGGTGATCATCGCCTTCATCCTGCTGGGGCGCACGCTCGAAGAGAAGGCCAAAGGCGATACGACCTCTTCGCTGAAAAAGCTGATCGGTCTGCAACAAAAAAATGCGATCGTCGTCGCTGCGGACGGTACGCAGACGGAGATTCCGATCAGCCGCATCCGGGTCGGCGACCTTCTGGCCGTTCGGCCCGGGGAGAAGATCGCCGTGGACGGTGCGGTTTGCGAAGGCGATTCCTATGTCGATGAAAGCATGTTGAGCGGCGAGCCGCTTCCCGTGCATAAGGAGCCCGGAACGAAAGTCTTCGCCGGAACGATCAATCAGAAGGGCAGCTTCCGCTTTCGGGCGGAGAAGGTCGGAGCCGCGACGATGCTGGCCCAGATCATCCGCATGGTTCAGGAGGCGCAGGGGAGCAAGGCTCCCGTGCAAAAGCTGGCGGACAAAATCGCCGGCATATTCGTCCCCGCGATCATCGGCATCGCCCTGCTTTCTTTCGTCCTGTGGCTGGTTTTCGATCCATCGGGAGGCCTGACGCACGGAATCCTGGCAGCTGTGACCGTACTGGTTATCGCCTGTCCGTGTGCATTGGGACTGGCTACTCCGACGGCCGTCATGGTCGGCATCGGCAAAGGGACCGAGAAAGGAATTCTGATCAGGGACGCCGTAAGTCTGGAGACGGCCGGAAAGATCGACACGGTAGTGCTGGACAAGACGGGTACACTGACCGAAGGGAAACCCGTCGTGACCGATATCGTCTGGGCGAACGGGGACGACCGGGCGGAAGCCGTCTTTCTCAGCCTGGAAAAATTTTCGGAACATCCGCTGGCCGATGCCGTCGTGCACTATTTTGCAGATGTGCCGACGCTGAACGTCGAACGGTTCGGAAGCCTTACCGGAAAAGGCGTAGAAGGCACGGTCGATGGTGTGCATTACTTCGCAGGCAGCCGCCGGCTGCTTGACGAGCAGGGAATCGTCGTCGGCAAAGAGTTGAATATCGAAGCGCAGCGGTTGTCGGCAGAAGCCAAGAGCATCGTCTGGTTCGCCGATTCGGAGCAAGCCCTGGCTGTCGCGGCGATCGCCGACCGCATCAAGGATAGCTCCGTAGAGGCCGTGCGCGAACTGCAAGCCGCCGGGATCGACGTTTATATGCTGACGGGCGACAGCCGGGCTGCGGCCGGTCATATCGCGGAAAAGGCAGGTATCCGGCATTTCGAGGCCGAAATACTTCCGCAGGACAAGGCCGCGTTCGTCAAGCGTCTGCAAACCCTCGGTCATAAGGTGGCGATGGCGGGCGACGGCATCAACGACAGTGCAGCGCTGGCACAGGCCGACTTGAGTATCGCCATGGGCCGGGGCAGCGACATTGCGATGGACGTGGCGCAGATGACCATCATCTCGTCCGACCTCAAGAAGATTCCGGAGGCGATTCGGCTCTCCAAGCAAACGGTTCGAACAATCCGACAGAACCTCTTCTGGGCCTTTATCTACAACCTCGTAGGCATACCGGTCGCTGCCGGGGCGCTCTACCCTGTCAGCGGCTTTTTGCTGAACCCGATGATCGCCGGGGCAGCCATGGCGTTGAGCAGCGTCAGCGTGGTAGCCAACAGCCTGCGGCTCAAATACCGGCGTTAGGTAGCGCATCTCGATATAACACCCCGGTCGAACAAACCAATTTTGTTTTGCCGGGGATTATATTTTGAGGGCGACGGATAGGATTTTGGCCCGGAAATCTTTACGTGCGAGCCCGCACAATTGCTCTTCCTTTCTCTATCTTTGTAGAAGATAGAATGCGCCCCGGAAAACTGTGAACAAGTTCTCGTTTTCTCTCGGCTTTCCGTATCTTTGACTCCATCCCGCTTCGGCAAAATGCAAATAAAATCTCGGCTTGATCCCAATCTTTGACTTCGTCTTAGATACTCCGCCTCGGCAAAGTACAAATAAATTTGTTTTTGCCCTCGGCTTAATCGTATCTTTGCAGCGAACGAACTGCTCATCGACGGGACATTTCCTGCAACGTGTTCCGTGTCTGTCTTTCCGACGGGGCACGTATTTTGTTCGGAAAAACAAAGAAGAGTTGAACTATGGAATTTTTGATGGAATATCATCTGGCCGGCATCGTAATCGGTGTCGCCACATTTCTCATCATCGGTATTTTTCATCCGCTGGTGACTAAAGGCGAATACTATTTCGGAGTGCGGATCTGGTGGATTTTCCTCCTGATGGGAATCGCGGCGGTCATCGGTTCCGTACTGGTCGAAAACATCGTCTGGTCCACCCTGTTGGCAGTCTGGGGCGCCTCTTCGTTCTGGAGTATCGGCGAATTGTTCGAACAGCGCAAGCGGGTCGAAAAAGGGTGGTTTCCCAAGCGGCCTGAAAAAAAGGAGCGGTAGTCCGTCGCTCCTTGTCGGAAGGTTTCCTCCGCAGCCGTTACTGCCGAAGCTAATGGATGCTTTCGTGCGGGAGGGTTTGCGGATGTTCCTTTTTCTTGGCCTGAAGAATGACGATGATGACCGCCGTGATAATCAGTATCAGGCCCGAGGCACTGTCGAGGCCGAACTTCTCCCCGAAATGCAGCACCCCGACGAGTACTGCCGTCAGCGGCTCCATCGAACCGAGGATCGATGTCATCGTAGAACCGATCTCCTTGATTGCTAGAACGAGCGTCAGGTTGGATACGACGGTCGGCACCAGGGCCAGTAACAGGAGGTTTTGCCAGAGATGCCACTTGCCGGGCAGCGGAGCACCGGTCGTGGACAGAGCGTACACGAGGAAGAAGCAGGCGCTGAAAAGCAGGACATAAAAAGCCTGGATCATCGGATCGAGCCGGGAAATACGGCTTTTTTTCACACCGACGATATAGATCGTGTAGGTCAGCACGGTCGCTCCCGCGAACCCGACGCCGACGATGGCACGGTCGCTCTGCGGACCGCCGATATCGCCCCACGAAAGCAGCGCCACACCCACCAGTGAGATGAGGATCGCAACCAGCAGCCAGACGGAATTTTTTTCGCGGAAAAACAGCGTCATCACGATCGCCACGCCCAGCGGGTATAGAAAGTTGATCGTCGTGGCCACACTGCTGGGAATGTAGGTGTAAGAACGCAACAGCCCGAGGGCCGTCACGGAATACATCGCACCCAGAAGCAACAGCGTGCCGGTTTGCGGCCACGTAATACGAAGCGGCCGCCGGGTCGCAAGGGCGATCAGCCCCATCATCGCGGCGGCCAGTCCGAAGCGGTAGAACAGGATCGCCGGGGAGGACATACCTCCTTGCAGCAGCGGAATCGAAAACAGCGGGATCAACCCGAACGTAGCCGACGAAACGACGGCATACAGCACACCTCGCAAATTATTCATGACAATCTATGTTTCGGAATGCGCCCATCGACGCCGACGCAAATCTACGGAGTTTTTTGGATAATTCTGCCTCGTATCGTATTTTTGGCGGGAAATGGAGAAATTTTCGAAAATCATCGTTCCGGCGATCATCGGATTGTCGGCGGTCGGCGCCCTTTACGTCTGTTGTACCCACACGCTGTCGCGTCGGAGCCGGGCAGCCCAAATCGACATGCCTTCCACGCCATCTCTCCCGGAGGTACGGCGTGCTCGGCTGATCTTCGCCGGGGACCTGATGCAGCATACGCCCCAGCTCACGGCGGCGCGTACGCCGGAAGGCGATTTCGATTTCAACGCCTCTTTCGACTGGGTGCGGGAGCGCTTCCGTGCGGCCGATGCAGCGATCGTCAATCTCGAAACCACCCTTTCCGAATCCGGACCCTATACGGGTTACCCCTGCTTCCGCTCCCCTGCGGCTTTGGCCGAGGCACTCGACTCCCTGGGCGTGGACATTACCGTACTGGCCAACAATCACTGCTGCGACGGCGGATCGAAAGGCATCCGTACGACGATCCGGGAACTCGACCGGCACGGCATCGAACATACGGGCGTTTTTCTGGACAGCTCGGATTTCCGGGCGAGGCATCCGCTCCGTTTCGAAGCGGGCGGCATACGTTTCGCCCTGCTGAACTACACCTACGGTACGAACGGTCTTCCGGTCCCTTCCGGATTGTCGGTCAATCCCATCGACACGGTGCGGATCGCCGCGGACCTGGCGGCGGTCGAGCACGACGGCGTGGATTGCGTGATCGCCTGCATGCACTGGGGCAACGAATACGAACGTCGACCGAACAAGGTGCAGCGGCAGTTGGCCGGGTTTCTGCGAAGACACGGGGTCGATCTGATTGTCGGCAGCCACCCGCATGTCGTACAGCCTTACGAACAGGACAGTAACGGGATCGTACTCTATTCGCTCGGTAATTTCGTGTCCAACCAGCGGAAGCGTTATTGCGACGGCGGAATCGTGGCGACCGTCGAGGTAACCCGTTCTCCCGACGGTTCGCTGCGCTACTCGCTCGAACTGACGCCGGTGTGGGTCCTGACACCCGGCTACCGGATCACCCCTTCGGAGGTCGGCGACACCCTCTCCATGCCGGCCGATTCACGGCTGCGGTACGAGCGATTCATGACGGATACCCGCCTCCTGTTGGGGTTGTAACCGTTTCCATTTTGGATTTTCCGTTCCCGTTTCGGTGGATAATGCCTTATTATCGCTTTTCATCCGCATATCTCCGGTACGACCTGTCCAACCGAAAAAAGCCCTGGATTGTATAAAAAGCCCGGATCCGCTGAACGGATCCGGGCTCGTTCGATAAAAGAACTCCGTTAATAGTTGTCTTTCTTGGGTTCGAAGTATGCCTGCGGGTGCTGGCATGCCGGGCAGATTTTCGGCGCTTCCTCCGCTTCGCAGATAAATCCGCAATTGCGGCACTGCCACCAGATCTTGCCGTCGCGCTTGAAGAAGTTGCCGTCCGTAATGCGGCTCAACAGCTTCAGATAACGGCGCTCATGCTCCGCCTCGACTTTGGAAATCTGCTTGAATGCATTGGCGATTTCGGGGAAGCCCTCCTCTTCGGCTACTTTGGCGAAGTCGGGATAGAGCACGTCCCACTCCTCGTTCTCCCCTTTGGCTGCCGCCAGCAGGTTTTCAGCCGTGGTGCCGATCCGGCCGGCCGGATAACTGGCCGTAATCTCCAGATCCCCGCCTTCGAGGAATTTGAAGAAACGCTTCGCATGCTCTTTTTCCTGATCCGCAGTTTCCGCAAAAACACCTGCGATCTGCTCGTAACCCTCTTTCTTGGCTACGCTTGCGAAAAACGTATAACGAGTCCGTGCCTGGCTCTCGCCGGCAAATGCTTTGAGCAGGTTCTGCTCCGTCCTGGTACCTTTAACACTTTTGCTCATACTGAAAATAATTTATTTGTTTGTGTGGTTGATTTCTCTCTACAAAGTTACTACAAAAAAGTGAAATGCGGAAGAATATGGTAATGGATTTGATTTA
>OHFG01000376.1_pt1 | contig 36084 bp, 30 predicted proteins | sample 1567411 | NCBI WGS metagenome assembly OHFG01 (sample SAMEA3879563, study PRJEB24766) | human gut metagenome | biome: human-associated habitat; feature: feces | place: USA | collected 1985/1987
TGTTTTGCCGTTTTTTCGCATAAAACAAATGCACCGGTCTTAAGTTGATGACATTAGCCTCATAGGGGATCTGAAGCGCTTCGTGGAGCGCTTTTCATTCATCGGGATAAACGCTGCGCTGGCCGCATTCGATTTTTGCCAATGCACTGCGGGTCAGATCACAGCCTGCAAGTTGTGCCTTTGCCGCAAGCTGCTCCTGCGTCATGCCCCGCGCAAGCCGTGCGGCCCGGATCGCCGCGCCGACGGCCTTACTGTATTCCAAATCCATGCGAATATCATCCTTGCTCTTAATATGCCGAAAAATCCGCCGTGGAGCGGATTTTTTGGTTTGCAGATCACTCGGCAAGCTGCCACATGAGTTGGGCCAGAAGGTTCGTGATGGTTTCCATGTCGTCTGCGGGGATGTACTCAAAACGGCCGTGGAAGTTTTCGCCGCCGGTGCACAGGTTCGGGCAGGGGAGGCCCTCAAAGGACAACCGTGCGCCGTCCGTGCCGCCGCGGATGGGGACGACCTTCGGCGTGACGCCGACGGATTCCATCGCCTTTTTCGCGTTCTCGATCAGGAACATACACGGGGCGATCTTCTCCTTCATGTTGTAATAGCTGTCGCGCAGCGTGAGAACAGCGGTGCCTGCGCCGTAGCGGCGGTCAATTTCCGCGCAGGCTTTTTCCATGACGGCCTTGCGCGCTTCAAATTTTGCGCGGTCGTGGTCGCGGATGATGTATTGCAGCTCGGCCTGCTCCGTCTCGCCGCGCATGGCGACAAGATGGTAGAAGCCCTCGTAATTTTCGGTATGGAACGGCGTCTCGAGCGCCGGGAGCAGACCGTGCAGCTCCATGGCGACAAGCGCGGCGTTGACCATCTGGCCCTTCGCGGAGCCGGGGTGGATGGACTTGCCGCGAATTTCAATTTTCGCGCTGGCCGCGTTGAAGTTCTCATATTCCAGCTCGCCGAGTGCGCCGCCGTCGACGGTATAGGCGTAATCCGCGCCGAAGCCCTTGACATCAAACCGGTCGGCACCGCGGCCGATCTCCTCGTCGGGCGTAAAGGCGAGTTTGACGGTTCCATGCGGCTTTTCGGATGTAAGCAGCAGCTGCGCGGCGGACAGGATCTCCGCCACGCCCGCCTTGTCGTCCGCGCCGAGCAGCGTCGTGCCGTCGGTGACGATCAGGCGCTTGCCGACAGAGTTTTTCAGCTGCGGGTATTCCTTCGGAGAAAGCATGATGTGCTTCTCTTCGTTCAGGACAATATCGCCGCCGTCGTAAGGCTCTGTGATGCGCGCGCGGATGTTCTCGCCGGGCGCGTCGGGCGAGGTGTCCATGTGGGCGATGAGGCCATAGACGGGGATTTTTTTGTCACAGTTCGCCGGCACGGTGCCGTAGACGTAGCCGTCCTGATCGACGTGCGCGTCGGCAATGCCCATGTCCTGCATCTGGCGGACAAGCTCCTGTGCAAGCGCAAGCTGCCGCGCGGTGGACGGGTACGTCTCGGACGCTTCGTCCGAGGTCGTGGGATAGGAAACGAGCTTCAAAAAGCGTTCAACGACTGTCATGTGTGTGTTCTCCTTTGTGTCAGTATTGGAAAATGCTTCCGCCGACAAACTCGCGCACGATGGAGTCACGCGGGACATACGGCGTATCGAGCGGCGGCAGGCTCCGCACCACGTCCATCAGGACGGTCAGGCCGTGCTCCGCAATAAACGCGTCGTCCAGATCGGACGCGAACTGTGGGATCTGGCGCAGGTATTTTGCCAGAATGCACAGCTCGTAATCGTGGAACGAGTCGATGTGGATGGAGGCGTTGGGTTTGTTGGGCGCGATATACTTCTGTTCGCCCGCGTTGACGGATTCGGCGCGGAGGATCGTGTCGCGCAGGGAATTGCCGCGTCCCTGATAATTGCGGATCATGCGGCGCGCCACGCGCACCTGCTCGGGGTGGATGATGCGGTCGCCGGGCGTGATGATACGCGTTCTGGGCGCGACGTAAATGCCGGTGGCGCGGTCGCGGATGGGATCGAAGAGCAGGGGATTGAGCATATGGATGCCCTCGGCGATGATCACAGCCTCGCTGCTGCCCTGCATGGGGGTGTAGCCGCCGGTGCGGTTGTTGGGAAAGTCGTACCACGGCACCTGCACCGTCTCGCCGTTCGACAGCCGGTCGATGGTGTCAAGCAGCAGCTCCCGGTTGACGCACAGGGGCGACTCCCAGTCCGTTAAGTCCTTTGGCCGCTCGGAGAGCGGCAGAAAGAAATTGTCCATGCTCAAAAGACAGACCTTGACGCCCAGATTTTCGAGATACGCCTGCAGGCGCATCGCCGTCGTCGTCTTGCCGGAGCCGGAGGGGCCGGTCAGGCAGACGAAGGGCTTGCGCGGCTGTGCGCTCAGGATCGCGGCGGCAGCAGAGCTGATCTTGTCGTGAAAGACCTCCTCACAGCGCAGAACGAACTGCGTCTGGTTCCGCATGGCATAGACAACGTCTTCAATGTCAATAACTCGCATTTTCTTCCTCCTTATGCGCGTTCCACCGCGCCATCATGCGGCGGTAGATCAGAACAAAGCAGAGCACGTGCACCGCGCTCGTCACGACCCAGCTGACAGGGTAGGACAGATACAAAACGTCAAGCGTGTGGTGCGTCTGGAAGATCGTGTAGATCCAGATGATGCGCAGCACGCACGCACCGAAGATCGTCACGACCATCGGCATCCAGCTCCGGCCAAGCCCGCGCACCATGCCGCAGCACGTCTCCATGATGCCGCAGACGAAATAGGTCATGCCCATATACGTCACGCGCACCATGCCGCTGGCAATGACGGAGGCATAGGCCGGGTCGTCCTTTGCAATGTAAATGCCGAGAAGCGGCTGGCCGAAGAAGTACAGCAGCGCGCACATCGGCACGCCGATGAGCAGGACTGTCAGGATGCAGTCGCGGTAGACGGGCTTGATGCGCTCCGGCTTGCCCGCGCCGAGATTCTGGCTGGTAAAGGTCATGGAGGCGTGATAAACGGAGTTGCAGGCCGTATAAATGAACGAGTCGAGATTGCCTGCCGCCGTGTTCGCCGCGACCACGTCCGCGCCGAAGGAGTTGATCGAGGACTGGATCATGACATTGGAAATATTGAAGATCACGGACTGAAGACCCGCAGGCAGGCCGATCTGGATCATGCGCAGGGCCTCGTCCGGGTAAAAGCGGAGTTTTTTCAGTTCCAGCTGCGCGCAGCCCTCCAGCCGCATCAGGCAGATGAGCACGAGCGCCAGCGCAAGATACTGTGAGACGACGGTTGCGATCGCGACGCCCGCCACGCCGAGACGGCAGACGATCACGAAGAACAGATTCAGCAGCACATTGACCGTGCCGGAAACGGACAGGAAGAAAAACGGCTTTTTTGTGTCGCCGAAGGCCCGCAGCACCGCCGCGCAGAAGTTATACAGAAGCGAGGCGGGCACGCCGATGAAGTAAATTTGCAGATACCGGTCGGACAGGGGCAGAACGTCCTCCGGCGTATCCATCAGGCGGAGCAGGGGACTGGCCAGGAAAAAGCCCAGCAGGAAGACCACGACGCCAAGCCCAAGCCCCAGCACGACCGAGGTGTGCACGGAGCGGGAGACGCGCTCGTCATCCCGGCAGCCGAGATAGCGGGCGACAAGGATATTGACGCCGACGGAAATACCGATGAACGCGCCGATGAGCAGGTTGATAAGCGACGTTGTCGCGCCGACGGCGGCAAGGGCCGTGCTGCTGTCAAATTTGCCGACGACAATGACGTCGGCGGCGTTGAACAGCAGCTGTAAAATGCCGGTCAGCGCCAGCGGGACGGAAAAGCGGATGATCTGCGGCAGGGGTCTGCCCTCGGTCATCACGATCGAATTTGCTTTTGTTGCTGCCATGGGGATGGTGCCCTCCTATTTCTCTTTCAGGGTGTCGAAAAACGCAAGCCACGGTTCAGCCTGCGGCGGGTCATGCGCGAAGACGAGGCGTTCATTCGTCTGCGGGTGGAAAAACGCGATTTGATACGACCAGAGGCCGAGCGGGCCGTCTGACTGTGCGCCGTATTTCCGGTCGCCGCAGAGCGGCAGGCTGCGGGAGGAAAACTGCGCGCGGATCTGATGCGTCCTGCCGGTTTCCAGCCGGATACGCACAAGCGCGCGCCCGTCCTTCACGCCAAGCACCCGGTACGAAAGCCGGGCAGGCCGTGCGTCCGGGCCGGGGGTGTGCGTGACGAAGGTTTGCTTTTTCGCTGCGTCGCGCGTGAGAAGATCGGCCAGAACGCCCTCCGGCGCGTCCGGGATCCCCTCCAATACGGCGAGATAGTCCTTTTCAAATGTATGCGCCTGCACCTGCCGGGACAGGATGCTGTCAGCCATGCGCGACCGCGCGTAGACCATCACGCCGCCCACAGGCCGGTCGAGCCGGTGCACGACGCGCACGCAGCCGGTTTCGTCCTCTCCCAGCGCCCGGCGCAGCAGCTCCGGCATACCGCCCGGCTCGTCAGTGGACAAAACGCCCGCAGGCTTGAGACAGACGACGATTCGATTGTCGGTATATAAAAGCTCCATTTGCGGTTCCTATGGCGGGTGATTTGTGAGGTGATGCACGGGCGCGTGCATCTATGCTCAAGTTATTATAGTATAGCACGCTTTCCCCGTTTCGTCACGCAGTTTTGCGCACGGGATAAAAAATGTCTTAAAAATTCTTAATTCTGCCCGGAAGCTTGCGGAAGTGTGATATAATAGCACCACAAAAAGGAGGGAGAAGCCATGGAAGAGGCGATCCGCATTCTGGTGGTAGACGACGAGCCGGATATCCGGCGTATCTGCCGGATCTTGTTGGAGACGGGCGGTTATACCGTGTTGGAGGCCGCGACGGGCGCGGAGGCGGTCGAGCAGGTCCGGCAGCACCCGGAGCTTGATCTTATTTTAATGGATATCATGATGCCGGAGCTGGGCGGCTATGACGCGTGCAGCCGCATCCGGTCGTATTCCACAGCCCCGGTCCTGTTTCTGACCGCCAAGACGCAGGAGGGCGACAAGCGCCGCGCATATGATTCCGGCGGCGACGACTTTCTCGCCAAGCCGTTTTCCCACGCGGAGCTGATGATGAAGGTCGAGTCGCTGCTGCGGCGCTACCGGGTGTATAAGAGCAAATCGAGCGGGCGGACGCTCCGGCCCGGCATCGTGCTCGACGAGGAAAACCGGCGCGTGCTGGTAAACGGCCAGCCGCTGGAGCTGACGGAGACGGAGTTTTCCATTCTCCACTGTCTGGCGGAGAACCGGGGCCGCGTCGTGCCGGTGCGCACGATCTATGAGACGGTCTGGCATGAGACATATATGCCGGCGTCAAACAATACCGTGATGGTGCATATCGTGAACCTGCGCAAGAAGCTGGAGGAGGATCCGGCCAACCCGCGCCTGATCCGCACCGTCTGGGGAAAGGGCTATCAGATTGACTGAAAAGAAGAAGCATTTTGTCTCGCTGAGTGTCAAGCCGCTGTTTGTGCTGCTGCTGGGGCTGGTATTGGGCGTGTGCGTGTGCCTGCTGGCGAATTTCACGGGCGAGCAGATCATCGAGCGCAGCTATATGAGCGACAAGGCTGTTTTGAAGCGCACGAACAGGGCTGCGCAGGAGTTCCAGTCCTTTGTGCGGCAGAACAGCATCTCCACGCGCGACACGGATATGCTGGCCAGCTGGGGCGAGTCGAGAAAAAACTATTATATCATGCTCTACCACGACCAGCGGCAGATCCTCGAGATCGGCTGGTGGGGCGCGGACAGCGCGGCGGTCGACGCGTATTCGCTCAAGGAGCAGATGGCCAGCGTCGTCTATCCCATCGTGTTTCGCGACGGCACGTTTTACGCTGTGATCTACGACAACTCCGATTCCGGGCTCTACGATCTGTTGTGGATCGTTTCGCTGCTGCTGGGCTGCGCGGTTCTGGCGCTGACGCTGCTGGCGTATAACCGCCGCGTCGCGCGCAGGGTCGTCGCCATCTCGCAGGAGGTGCAGTCCATCGGCGCGGGCAATCTCTATTTGCAGCTCGAGCCGAAGGGCTGCGACGAGATCTCACAGCTGACAGCCAGCGTCGAGCAGATGCGCCTGTCGCTCCTGCGCAAGACCAGCGAGGAGCAGCGTGCCCTGCAGCAGAACAGCGACCTCATCACCGCCATGTCGCACGACATCCGAAACCCGCTTACCGCGCTGCTCGGCTATCTCGATCTTGCGAAAAACGGGCAGTACCGCTCGGAAGACGAGCTGCAAAGCTATCTGGACGCCGCCTACGGCAAGGCCGAGCAGCTCAAGACGCTGACGGATGAGCTGTTCCGGTATTCGCTGCTGTTTGGATGCAAGGAGCTGCCCATGCAGATGGAAATCTATGACGCGCGGCTGCTTCTGGAGCAGCTGCTGGGCGAGAGCCGTGTCCAGCTGCAGCAGCAGGGCTTTATGGTGCAGCTGCTGCTGCCGCAGCAGGAGGTGCAGATCGAGGCCGACGTGATGTATCTGAAGCGGGTACTCGACAATCTCTTCGACAACATCCGCAAATATGCCGACCCCGCCCAGTCTGTCGCCATCGCCGCCCTGATCGAAGACGGCGCGCTGCACATCTGCCTGTCCAACAGCGTGAACCCCGCCTCCGGCCGCATCGAGTCCAATAAGATCGGCCTGCGCACCTGTGCAAAGATCATGGCCCAGATGGCCGGCGGCTTCAAGCGCTACACGGAAAACGGAAAATTCACGGCGGAGGTGATCCTGCCTATCCAGGCAGAGACAATGCCGTCGGAGTAAAGCGGCAGACTGTCAGATTTGCGCAGCACCCTGTAGGGGCCGATGCCTACATCGGCCCGGCAGAATGCACCAATTTTACGGGAATCTCCGGCGAATTCGCGGTTGCCCAACGGGTCGATGTGGGCATCGACCCCTACAATCGAATGCGCGGAAACCTACGAATTCGCCGACAATCCACTGCATTCCGCCGGGTGCAGGCGAAGTCAGTTCTTAAAAAAATATGAAAAATGCAACGCCGGGCTTTCTTTTGCGTCTTTGTTTTGGTATGATACAGACGGCAAGATAGGCCGCCTGTACTGTGCGTCAGCACAAGATATAGATTATGGACATTGGGCATGAAATGAAAAGGAGTATTACATGAAAACAAAACGGATTTTTGCGCTGCTGCTTGCGGCGCTGATGATCGTGGGCCTGTTCGCAGGCTGCTCGAAGGACGGGACGAAGGACCCCGGCAAGACCGACTCCAGCGGCTCTCTGATCGACCAGACCAAGCCCTCCCAGACAACGGCAAAATACGCCTATAAGGCCGATTATCTCGACCTGACCATGCCGGACGGCGTGCAGTACCTCAACCAGATCTGCGCTGCCGGAACGACGCTCTATGCCTCGGTCGGCATACAGGGCGAGGAGATCGTCAACACCGACCCCACCACGGGCGAAACATGGTCGTATTACAACACGCGGCTGTCCATGCTCACCATCGACCCCGATACAGGTACCTGCACGGAACTGACCAATCTGGATCTGCCGCAGGTGCCGGAGGGAGCGGAGGGCAGCGTCGACTGCTACAACATGATCGGCTCTGACGACGGCACGCTCTGGATGCTTGTAAACGTCTATGCGACGCAGTATGAGCTGCCCGACGATTTTGACCCCAACACGGACAGCAAGTGGAACTACCCCTCCACAGATATCGGCGGCTCGTATCTGATGCATGTTGCCGCCGACGGCAGCACGATTGCAAGCATCGATCTTTCCGATACGAATGCAGATGACACCGAGGACGGCATGAGCAGCAATCTTTCGTCGTTTGCTGTCGACGCCGCCGGCAATCTCTATGTCAGCGACTATAATAATATTTACGTCCTCGATGCAGAGGGCAACGTGCAGTTCAAGCTCGACGGCAGCCAGTATAACGGTAGTCTGTACCGGCTGAACGCACAGCAGGTTGGCGTTATGTGGTACAACTACACAGACGACGTGAACGCTGCCGATGAAAACGGCCAGTACTTCGTCCCCATCGATCTGGAAACGAAGGACTGGGGCGAGAAGGTCAAGCTGCCGTCCAACGTGTGGAGCATCTTCCCGGGCGACGATGCCTATGACTTCTACTACGCCTACAATAATAACATCTATGGCTATGCCGCCAAAACGGACACGAAGGAGAAGCTCGTCGACTGGCTGGCCTGCGACGTTGACACCAACAATATGTCGGGCTATGCCATGCTCTCCGACAGCCGCGTGGCCGCCCTCATGCAGGACTGGAGCACCGACCCCACGACCTATCAGCTGATCGTCCTGCACCGTGTGGACGCGTCTGAGATCAAGGAAAAGAAGGTTCTGACACTCGCGTGCATGTATCTCGACTGGAACCTGCGCAGCATGATCGTCGAATACAACAAGACGAACGACGAGTACCGCATCAATGTCGTCGACTACAGCGAGTACGCGACCGACGACGATTACAACGCCGGCGTCACCAAGCTCACCACCGAGATCATCAGCGGCAGCGTGCCGGATATCTTCCTGACCAGCAACCTGCCGATTGATAAATACGCCGCCAAGGGCGTGATTGCCGATCTCAACACATTTATGGACGGCGGAAACGGCCTGAGCCGCGACTATTTTGTCCCACAGGTCATGAGTGCGCTGGAAAAGGACGGCAAGCTCTATGAGCTGCCCACCAGCTTCTCCGTGCAGACGGCCTACGCGCTGTCTTCCATCGCGAGCCAGTATGACACATGGAACGTCGCTGCCGTGCAGGACGCCATGACACAGCTGCAGGAGGGCGCGACGGTCTTCTCCAACGGCTGGACGAAGAACACGGCTCTGTCGAACTGCCTGTCCCGCAACCTGTCTGCTTTCGTCGACTGGACGACGGGCAAGTGCGAGTTTGACTCCGAGGCGTTCCAGCAGCTGCTGGCCTTCTGCAATTCCTTCCCGGCAGAAACCAGTGACGGTGACGGCGCGATTGCCTATGCTTCCTCCGCCGATATCGCCGTTGACGACGCGATGTGGGACTCCGACGCGACCCGCATCACGAACGGCAAGCAGCTCATGTCGACGATCGGGATGTACAGCTTTGACTCCTATATCTGGAACGTCTACGCGATCCGCGACAAGATCACCTTTACCGGATATCCGACCGAGGACGGCTCCGGCAGCTCGTTCGGGCTTCAGATGCCGATGGCCATTTCCTCCGTCACGAAATACCCCGACGCCGCGTGGGACTTCGTCTGCTCGATCATCAAAAAGATGAACACGATAGACGAGAACAATTACTATTACGGCTTCCCCATCAGTCAGGCCGCGTTTGACGCAGAAATGACCGACATCATGACCGAGCAGTACCAGCTGGACGAAAACGGCGAACAGGTCGACTGGGACGGCGACGGCGAGCCCGACAAGGTCATCCGGGGCGGCTATGAGACCATGGAAAACGGCGAAAGGGTCTATAAGGATGTCTATGCGCTGACGCAGGAGGACATTGACCAGATCCTGGGCGTGATCAACAGCACGCGCAGCGTCTATGACTACGATCAGGAGATCCTCGACATCATCACCGATGAGGTCGCCGCCTACTTTGCCGGAGACAAGGATGTTCAGACCACTGCCAACATGATCCAGAGCCGCGTGAACCTGTACGTACAGGAGCAGCGGTAAAACAACAAAAAAAGCTCCCCCTTGCCGCGCCTAACGCGGCAAGGGGAAAGCTGCGGAGCAGCTTTTGTAGGGGCCGATGCCCACATCGGCCCGTTGGGAAGCTGCGAATTAGCCGAAGGTTTCCGTTAAAAACAGTGCATTCTGCGCGGGCCGATGTGGGCATCGGCCCCTACAAACAAGTGCGTAAGTACATGCGGATTTCCCACCCAGAAATGAAAATGCCGATAAATCCCGATTGAGATTCGGTCGGGAGTTATGAGCATTTTCCAACGCAAAGGAGACACGAAAACGTGCAGAAGCTATCTCTCCGGTCGCGCGGGAAATATGAAACAAGACCGTCCGGGAAAGGGCTATGGACGCGGATGAACAACAAGGTGCGCGATTTTCTCGCGTCGATGTGCTTCTCCGGGCCGAGCTTTCTCGGTATGCTGGCGTTTTATATCATCCCGTTCCTGATCGTTGTCTACTATTCCTTCACCGCGGGTCTGACCGACCACAGCTTCGCGGGTCTCAAAAACTATATCAACGTCTGGCAGAACGGCGCGTTCAAGATCGCGGTCAAAAATACGTTCACGTTCACCGGCCTTTCCGTGCCGCTGGCGGTCGTGCTGTCTTTGGGACTGGCGCTGATGCTCGAGGCGCGCATTCCGCTCAAGAGCGAGTTCCGCACGTTTTTCCTCAGCCCCATGATGGTGCCCATCGCGTCCATCATCCTCATCTGGCAGGTGCTGTTCCACTATAACGGTGTCGTGAACGAATTTCTCGCCGTGTTCGGCGCGGACAAGATCGACTGGTTGAAATCGGATTACTGCATGGTCGTCATCGTCGTGCTGTTTTTGTGGAAAAACCTCGGCTATAACATGATCCTGTTCATGGCCGCGCTCAGCAATATCCCGCGGGAGCTTCTTGAGGTCGCGGAGGTCGAGGGCGCGTCGGCGGCGTATCAGTTCTTCCATATTAAGCTCCGGTATCTTTCCCCGACGGTGCTGTTCGTGACGATTTTGTCCATCATCAACTCGTTCAAGGTCTTCCGGGAAATTTATCTTCTGACCGGCAATTATCCCTATGACGGGCTTTACATGATGCAGCATTTCATGAACAATATGTTCAATTCCGCCGACTATCAGCGGCTTTCCGCCGCGGCAGTGCTGCTGGCAATCGTGATCGTCATTCTCATTGCGCTTTTGTTCTTTGTGGAGAACATCTTCGGAAAGGACGTGGAGGGATGAGAAAGAAAAAACGGTATTTTTCCCGTGCGACGTGCTTTATTCTCTGCGCTGTCTTTGCACTGCTGTTTCTGCTGCCGACGGTTCTGACGATCACGAATTCGTTCATGACCCAGAGCGAGATCACAGCCAGCTACGGTCAGGTCTTCGAAAACGCCAACGACGGCAAGAGTTATATCTCCAAGACCATCAATCTCAAGTTTATCCCCGACAAGGTCAGCTTCACGCAGTATTTCACGGTCCTGCTCAAAAGTCCGGATTATCTGCTGAAATTCTGGAACTCGGTGATTCTGACCGCACCGATCGTCTTCGCGCAGCTCATGGTCGCGTCCATTGCGGCCTACGGCTTCACGCGCTGGCGCGGCAAGGTGCGCGACAGTCTGTTTTTCTTCTATGTGATCCTGATGCTCATGCCGTATCAGGTCACGCTGGTGCCGAACTATCTGGTCAGTGACTGGCTGCACCTGCTCAATACCCGGTGGGCGATCTTCCTGCCCGGCGCGTTCGCGCCGTTCTCGGTATTCCTGCTCACCAAATTCATGCGCCGCATCCCCATGGCCGTCATTGAATCGGCCAAGATCGATGGCGCGAACGAGTGGCACATCTTCTGGAACATCTGCCTGCCGCAGTGCCGGAGCGCCCTCTATTCTATTGCGATCCTTGTGTTCATCGACAACTGGAACATGGTTGAGCAGCCTCTGATCCTGCTCAACGACGTTGAAAAGCAGCCGCTTTCGATGTTCCTGTCCAGCATCAACGCCGGCGAAATCGGCATTGCCTTCGCCGCCGCTGTCATTTACATGATCCCCGGCCTGCTGCTGTTTTTGCACGGCGAGGCATATCTGGTGGAGGGTATCGCACATTCTGGCTCTGTGAAAGGATAAGGGAAAGAGATATGGAAAACGGTGTAAGAAAACGCGAATGGGTCAAAACTGCGGCCATCATCCTGCTGGCCGTGCTGCTGGTGCTGACCTTTTTCTCAAAAACGATCATGAACGCCTCGCTGCCAGAGGTCGCCACGCAGCAGGTGTCCTCCGGCGCGATCAACGCCCGCATCCGCGGGCAGGGGACCGTCGAGGCCAGCGAGGTCTATAACGTCACGATCAAGCAGACCCGCAAGGTTTCCAGCGTGCTGGTCAAGACCGGCCAGGAGATCAACGTCGGCGACACGCTGTTTGTGCTGGAAGCGGAGGATTCGGATGAACTGAAGCAGGCCGAGACTGATCTGGAAACGCTGCAGCAGAATTACGACAAGAGCCTGATTGAAGCCGGAAACACGGCGGCGCAGGAAAACCGCGATGTACAGAATGCACGCGATGCTTATAATGAAGCGCTTGCGATTTACCGTCAGTACAGCACCATGGACGCTTCGCAGCTCGCCACGCAGAAAGCGGCCTCCGAAGCGAAGCTGAAGGAACTTCAGACGGCGAAGACCACAGTCGACAATCAGATCACGAAGATCAAGGCCGAAAAAGAGTATACGGATGCACAGGCAACGGTCACGGAGCACGAAGCGACGGTGAAGTCGCTGGAAGCGGAAAAAGAAAAGCTGCTGGAATCACTTCCGCTGTCGTACAAAGATTGTAGCAATGCATCGTATTATCAGACAGAAATAGATAAAATACTGCAAGATAGACTATATATAGAGAACCTTACACGATATGAAAAGGTATTTGCGGCGTTTAGTACATTGTGTGACAATGATTTCGCAATTATGAAAGAGTGCTATGAGGACGAATCAGGCATTTCGATGATTAAGCGAATTGAAGGGAACAGTACATCTGCAAAATATGATAAAGAAGGAAATCCGGTTGAGAATCCATCTGGATCGACAGAAGAAACTGTAATCAAATATCGTGAGGCGTTTGCCAAACTTGCTCCTTATTACTACGGCTATGAGAACCCGCGAACAGAGGGGCTGCTCATTTTGCAAGATAAGATAAAAGTTGCGACAATCAACGATAAAATTGAAGCGGCCAACAGCGCAATGAGCACCGCAAAAACCATCGTCGGCAATTATGAGCGCTCCATCGAATCTCTGGAAAAGCAGAGCGAGGCGCTTGACACGCAGATCACCGATCAACAGACGGCAGTGGACAAACTCACCAGCGCGTCTTCCGCAGCTGAAACGGTCAAATCTACGAAAAAAACCCTTGAAGACCTGATTTTCAAACAGAATCTCGGCGATTCGTCCTCCATCGACATGGAGGCGTCCAAGAAGGCCATCGAGCGCAAGCAGAAGGAGGTCGCAAAGCTCCGCGAGAATGCCGACGAGCTGGAGGTCAAATCCAGCGTGTCCGGCACCATCGCGACCATCAACGCCTCCGCCGGTAAATCCATCGGCGGCGAGGAGCAGCCGCTTGCGACCATCAACGTGACCGACCGGGGCTTTACCGTCAAAATTGACGTCACGAACGAGCAGGCCAAAAAGGTCAAGGTCGGCGATACCGCCGAGCTGGTGAACTTCTGGGGCGGCGACGCGGTCGCGACGCTCGACCAGATCACAAATTCCCAGTCTTCGGGCAATCGCACCCTCGTCTTCACGCTCACGGGCGACATTCAGGCCGGGCAGAATATCACGCTCTCCATCGGCCAGAAAAGCTCGAATTACGACGCGCTCATTCCGCTCTCCGGCCTGCGCGAGGACTCCAACGGCAAATTCGTCTATGTCCTGCAGTCGAAGAATTCGCCGCTCGGCAGCCGTTATATCGCTACCCGCGTCACTGTGCAGGAGCTGGCCCGCGACGATAAGTCCGCCGCCGTCTCCGGCATCAGCCAGGGCGATTTCATCATCACGACCAGCAACAAGCCCGTGGAGGCCGGCAAGCAAGTGCGGCTTGCGGATAACGGATGAAGCAGCGCGGCCGGTTTGAACGGCGGCACAGGCTGCCGAGACTCCACGGAGGGAAGCTGGCCCTCCTGATCGCGTGCCTGATCCAGACGGCGCTATCGGTATTTTGCTTCGCCATGCTCGGCCATGTGCGCGGCATGCTCAAGACGCAGTCTGCCGCCGACGTCTGGCGCGGAGACAGCGAGGACCGCTTTGCGCAGATCTCCGCATTCCTGCCTACCACAGAGACGAAAACCCTTGACGATATTCGTTCGTTCCGCGCGACGCTTGAAAACGAGTTCGTCCAGAACTCCATGGAAGCGCCTGAGGGCGGCAGCCTCTACACCGACGCCTACAGCGGCCGGACGAGCCTGTCCGTCTCCGGCAAATCGCCCGGCAGCGTGACGGTCACGGCGGTCGGCGCAGGCGGGAACTATTTCCTGTTCCACCCGCTGACGCTCCTGTCCGGCGGCTACATCTCGGACGAGGATTACATGGCCGACCGCGTCGTATTGGATGCGCAGACGGCGTTCAACCTCTTCGGCAGCAGCGACGTGGCCGGAATGGAGGTTACGATCAACGGCCGAACCTTCCCCATCGCGGGCGTGGTGCAGAGCGAGACGGATTTCGCGACGAACGCCGCCCTTGCTGCCGGGAACAAAGCCTCGGGCGATACAAGCGGTTCGAGCACGTCCACAGCCATGATCTATATGAGTTACAGCGCACTGAACGCCATGGCGGAACTGCCCATCGACTGCTATGAGATCGTCCTGCCTGACCCCGTCTCGGGCTTTGCGAAAAAACTTATGACGGAGAAATTCCCCATCGGCAGCGGCGCAATCGTCCAGAATACCGGACGCTTCTCCGTCTCCGGCCTTATTTCCGTGATCGGCGCGTTCGGCAAGCGCAGCATGACGACGAACGGCGTGATCTATCCCTACTGGGAAAACGCCGCCCGCATGGCCGAGAGCTACGCGGCGCTGTACCTGCTGCTGGGGACGCTGCTGGCCATCATGCCGGTCGTCTGCCTGACGATCGTGCTGGTGAAATTCATCACCGGCGAAGTCCGTAAGGGCTATTATAAAGCCTCCCACGCCATCGAAGACCGTGTGGAGGAAAACAAACGCAAACACTATATCGCGGGCGGCATCTGAACACAAATCGCCCGGCTCTATCCAAAGAGCCGGGCGATTTTCAAAGCCTTCCCTGCAGGGCATCTGTTATTTAACCTGTCACCGCGTTCAGCCGGTATCCTACGCCCCAGACGGTTTGCAGGAGCTTGGGGGCTTCCGGATCGTCATGCTATCATATCCTTTGCAGACAGTATCGCATAAATCCCGCGTTATTTTGAAACAGATTTGAAACAAACGCGCTTTTTGCACACGCAGGACAACGGCCATACGATGCAATCTACTCCGCATACCAATCCGCCTGCGGAACGATGGGCTGCGTGATGTCGTAATAGGTCAGGCCAGTTTCGCCGATGACGGACAGCTGCACGGCGGTGATGCTGTCCAGTGCGCAGAGCGTGGCGGCGATGGCGCGCACAGCGTTCGCTGCCTGCTGCGCGGAGACGTCGCAGCTCATGAAGTCGTCGGACAGGACTACGCTGGCCGAGCCATTCGTGACGGAAAGATCGAGCACCTGCGTCCGGTAGGGGATGGCCCGCGTCAGATTCACGGGAACCTCGCGGCTGACAAGCGCCTGAAGCGCAAGCAGTGGAAGCTGCTCCGGATCGGCGGTGCGGACAACGGCCTCACGCGCGGCGAGCAGGCCATCTTTGTCGGGATAATACAGCCGCACGACATATTCCGGCTGGTCGGCAGATGTGTCGTACAGTAAAAACTGCTCTGCCGTATAAGTGACTTCCGTCTGCCGCTGCGTGCGCACGAGGCGCACACGGTCCACGCCGTCCAGCTGCGTCATGGTGAGCGTCAGACAGGCTGCCGCCAGCGACGCCGGAAGACCCTCCGGCGCGGTTTCGTCCAGAAGCAGCGTCAGCGTGCCGTCCTCGCAGGAATCAAAGGCGCAGCTGCTGCTGAGCCCGTCCGGGAGGGAGAAGCCTTCCCCGGCAGGCGCGGTCAGATATTGCTGCAGCACAGCGTCCGGGCGTTCGTCCGGCACAGACACGGGACGTGCGGCAAGCGCGCCGATCCCGGTATCCGCGCCTTCGCCGGTGCAGTAATAGAACTGAAGCTGCGGCTCATCGGTGCTGCGGGGATAGACCGGTGCGGAGCAGCTGCAGAGCATACACGCCGCCAGCAGCACGGCAAGCAGGCGGAGCTTCTTTTTACGCATCCGGGTCGCCCTCCTCTCCGGAACCGAAGCTTGGGAACGTGACGGTAAAGCACGAGCCCTCGCCGACTGTGGAACGAACCGAGATCGTGCCGAAATTCCGCCCGACCATCTCATGTACGATGGAAAGGCCGAGTCCCGCGCCGCCGGCCTGACGGCTGCGGGCCTTGTCGACGCGGTAAAAGCGGTTGAAGATGGACTCCAGCGCATTTTCGGGGATGCCGCTGCCGGTATCCTCCACATCGATGACAACGGTATCGTCCTCCTGCCGCACCCGGACATGGACGCTGCCGTTTTCCCGGTTATATTTGATGCCGTTTTCCACGAGATTGAACAGGATCTGATACGCATCGTCCTCAAAGGACAAAATCGTGCAGCCCTTTTCCACACTGGCCGTCAGCTTGACTGACTGCCGGTCGGCCAGCGGCACGAGCATACGGAACACGCGCGAGAGCGTCTGCCCGACGTCGACGACCTCGTGCTCACCGCCCTCTGTCTCGTCAGCCGAGGCCCGGCTGAGCGTGAGCAGCTTCTGCGCCATGCGCGTCAGCCGGTCGGACTCTGCGCCGATGTCGGCGACGAATTCCCGCATCGTGTCTGCGTCCATCTCGTTTTGCAGGATGGAGTCGGACAGCAGCTTGATAGACGCCAGCGGCGTTTTGAGCTCGTGCGAGGCGTCGGAGACGAACTGCCGTTCGGTGATCTCTGTCTGCTGCAGCTTGTCGGTCAGCTTGTTGAACTCCGCCGCCAGCGTCGCGTACTCGTCCGAGCCGCGCATTTGAATTTTGTGGCTGTATTCGCCCTCGCGCACAAGGCGCATGGAGGTCATGATCCGCCGCATACGGCTCGAACCGGTCACGGTAAACACGACCGCGCACAAAAAGATGATCCCGATCAGCACCAGCGAGCCGCGGAAGATCGTGCGCTCGAGACTTGCGATGATGCTGCCCTGTGAGGCGTCGTATTCCATCAGATACACGCACCCCACGACGGTATCATGCAGCAGAACCGGCGAGGCAGCGTAGCTCTTGAGCGTGCTGTTTTCATAGACGCAGTGAAAAAAGTCGCTGCCGCCCAGCGCCTGCACGACAGGCTCAAGCAGGACGAATTTGCCCTCGGCATTCTGGCCGGGGACGGAATCATAGAGCGCGCGGCCCGACGCGTCGGTCACGATCAGGCGCGTGACGTTCATATCGCCGATGACGGCGATGATCTGCTCCGCCGTCTCCTGCGTCAGCGCGTCCACGCCGGAGAACGAGGACGTGACGACCTTCAGCTTATCCTGCGCGGACGAGCATTTTGCCTTGAACATCAGATCGCGCGAGGCGGAGGCGGAATAAATATTCAGAAACACGAGCACGAGGACCGTAACGGCCATATACGCCAGCGCGTTGCGGATCTGCGAGCTCGACGGCATGAGCCGCCTGCGCCGTTCAGTACTTGAAATAGTAGCCAACTCCCCACTTGGTCAGAATATGCTCCGGCTGGGCAGGATTTTTTTCGAGCTTTTCGCGCAGCCGCCGGATATGCACGTCCACCGTGCGGATCTCGCTGCTGACATCGTAGCCCCAGATCGCGTCGAGCAGCGTCTCGCGCGAATATACGCGGTTGGGATTGCGCATCAGAAGCTCCATGAGGTCGAATTCCTTCGCCGTCAGATCGACCGGCACGTCCTCGCGAAACGCGCTGCGGCTGCTGCGGTCAAGCGTGATGTGCCCGCAGACGAGCGTCTGCTCCGGCGTCTGTTTTTTTGCCGTACCGGCCCGGCGCAGAAGCGCCCGGATACGCGCCTTGAGTTCTAGAATGTTGAACGGCTTTGTGAGATAGTCGTCCGCGCCGTGCTCAAAGCCCAGCAGCTTGTCCATATCCTCGGACTTGGCGGTCAGCATGATGATGGGGACCTGCGAAAACTCCCGAATTTTCGTGCAGGCTTCCAGCCCGTCGAGCCGGGGCATCATCAGATCGAGCACGATCAGATCCGGCGTTTCGCTCGCCGCCAGCTCCACAGCCTCCATGCCGTCGCAGCCGGTCACGACCTCGTAGCCGTCGTTTTCCAGATTGAACTTAATGCCCTTGACGAGCAGCTTTTCATCATCTACAACCAGAATTTTCATTCGCTTTCCTCCACATAGACGTATGGCCGCAGCTGTTCCAGCAGTCCCTCTCCAATACCCTCGACGTCCAGCAGCTGTTCGACCGTGACAAATTTCCCATACGTGTCCCGGTACGCGAGAATGCGCTCCGCCGTCTTTTCGCCCACGCCCGGAAGGGCCAGAAGCTCTTCCTTTGCCGCTGTGTTCAGGCAGACGCGGGCGCTTTTTTCGGCGGCGGTGGCCGCCTTTTCCTCGACCCGGCTGCGCCATTCATCCTGCGCCGTGCTGCCGGGCGCGGTGCGCTGCGTTTCGAGAAGCGGCCCGCGCAGTGTCGCGCGGCCGAGAAAGAACGCGCCGGCGAACAGAACGATCGCCGCGCTCCATAGAACCAGCGCCGGATCAACACGCTTTTTCCGCATACAGCTGCCTCCATTTGACATACCGGGCCATCCTGTTATATAATGTGTAAAACAGTATACCATATTTTTTTGCTTCTGTACAATCCGAACAGAATAAAATGGAGATAAAAATGAAAAAAACAAAGGCTCTTTCCCTGCTGCTTTCCCTGCTCCTGCTGCTGTCCTCCCTGACGCTGCCGCTTCTTGCGGTGGATGCCGAGACGGCGGCAGACCCGGAGCAGACGCAGACCGACAGCGCGGACGCTCCCGCAGAGGACGACAGCGTCCCGGAGGATCGGCTGCTTTCCTCGCGGACAAGCTTCTCCGTCGCGGCCAAGGCCGCGCTTCTCATCGACCTCAACACGGGCCGCGCCGTCTATGAGCAGGACGCGGACGAGCGCGTGTATCCTGCCAGCCTGACCAAGATCATGACCTGCCTGCTGGCGCTGGAAAACGGCAATCTGTCCGATGTTGTGACCGTTTCGGCCTCCGCGCTCGACGATCTGGACGCCGATTCGAGCGTCGCGGGGCTGCAGGTCGGCGAGCAGATGACGCTGGAAAATCTGCTGTACTGCATGATGCTCGTCTCCGGCAACGACGCCTGCAACGTCATTGCCGAGCATATTGCCGGCTCCGTGGCGGATTTTGTCCGCATGATGAACCAGCGTGCCTATGAGCTTGGCTGTCTCAACACGCATTTCAGCAATCCCCACGGTCTGCACGACGAGAGCCACTACACCACTGCGCGCGATCTGTCCATCATCACGCAGGCCGCGCTCAAGAGCGAGAACTTCCGCCAGATCGTCGACACCTATGAATATCAGCTGCCTGACGACAATATGCGGCAGAACATCCCTAAGCTCAAGACGACCAATATGCTGATCTACCGCTCCCTGTCCAATACGCTCTATTATTCGCGCGCGCACGGCATCAAGACCGGCTATACCAGTCAGGCAGGCCGCTGCGTCATTTCCGAGGCGACGGGCGACGGTCTTGATCTTCTGGGCATCGTCTGCGGCGCAGCCACGACGGTGCTTGACAGCGGCGATCTGCTCATGGAGAACTTTACGGAGTGCGCACGGCTGTTCGACTATGGCTTTGACAATTACTCATACCTGCCGATCATGTCGCCTCTGTACCCGGTCGACCAGGTGAAGATCAACAACTCCGCCGGCGCCGAGGCGGTCGCCGTTGCGCCGGAGGACGAGATCAAGGTTCTGCTTCCGAACGACTATGACCCTGATAAGATGGTCACGGATATCCAGCTCAACAGCGAAAGCGTCGACGCGCCCGTCCGCGAGGGCGATGTGCTCGGCTCGGTCACGGTCAGCTATGCCGGGGAGATCCTTGGACAGACGAAGCTGCTTGCCATCACCGATGTGGCGCGCTCGGAATTTTCGTCCGCCGCAGCCGGGACGGAGGCATATATCCAGAAAAACTGGTGGAAGTGGGTCGTGATCGCGATCTTTGCCGCCATCGGCGTGATTCTGGTGCTGATCGTGCTGTACCAGCTGCGCAAGCGCCGCTACCGCCGCAAGCGCATGGAGCAGCGCCGCCGCGCATTGGAGAACCAGCGCCGCCGCTTCCGCGAGGGCTACGACCTGCCGGTCGATGAGCTGGAACAACGGTAAAGGAGGGCGCTTCATATGCTGAACTGGGAATCGCTTCAGACCGCTTGCCTGTCCTGCACCAGCTGCCCGCTGTCGCAGACGCGGCACAACGTCGTCTTCGGCGTCGGCCCGCAGGACGCGGAGGTCATGTTCGTCGGCGAGGGGCCGGGCGAAAACGAAGACCTGCAGGGTGAGCCGTTTGTCGGCGCGGCGGGGAAATTTCTCGACGAAATGCTCTCGATCATCGATCTGGGCCGGGAAAACTGCTATATCACGAACATCGTCAAGTGCCGTCCGCCCAGAAACCGCGACCCGATGCAGACCGAGCAGGATGCGTGCATCAGCTTTCTGCGTGCGCAGACGAAGCTCATCCAGCCGAAGATCATCGTCTGCCTTGGCCGCATCGCGGCCATGCGCCTCATCCGTCCGGATTTCAAGATCTCCTGCGAACACGGACAGTTCACCGAAAAGGGCGGCATCCTCTTCACCGCGCTCTATCACCCCTCCGCCCTCCTGCGCGACGAAACCAAGCGCCCGGACACCTTTTCAGATCTCAAGGCCCTCCAATCCAAAGTCCGCGAGGTCTGCACAAGAACCTTATAACCGCCAAGGGACGCGCCGCAGGGCGCGTCCTTCCTGCTTTGCGGCGCGGGAGCGCCCAAGGCTTCCCCTCGGGAAACTGGCTGCGGAGCGAAGCGAAGCAGACAGATGAGGGACGACAGCAGCCGCGTTTTGCTTCAGATTATCAGAACTTCGTGCATATCATACATTTGAAATAAAAAGTTCTTGAGTTGCAATGATTTTCGGCTGCTACATATTTTTACAGTGGAAAATGAAGACCAAAGTGTATATAATAGAGTAACATCGCAGAGGAGGCTTTTGGTATGCAGATCGATCTATCGAAAAAAGAGTTCCGCCGTCTTCTGGATATGGTTTACATCGGAAACTGGATCCTCAACTCGACCCGCGGGGACGACCGCTTTGCGGATTACGATGATTTGGAATCCAAGCTCTTCGCGCTGTGCCGGGAGCAGGGCATGGATACGCTCGTCGAACGGTACGAGGGGACGGATGTGCCGTCCCGCGCCTTTTCCGACGGCGGCATCCACGAGGCCATCATGGACTATGAGGACACGGTGTTCTATGAAATTCTGGCCGAGGAGCTTGCGCGGCGCGATATGGAGTATCAGCCGGTATCCAACGACAATTACGAGGAGCTTGTCTCCCGCATGGACGACTACATTGCGGAATTCGAGGCCCACGGGACGGACAATATTCTCATTTCCGACATGGATCAGCCATAACAGAAAACGCCAATGCCGCATCGGGCATTGGCGTTTTTACGTTTCTGCATTATCCGGCGGCGCGCCAGTATGGGTCTGCGCCGAGCGCCTGCAAGGCGCTGACCGTCTCAGCGGCGGACAGGGGGATGGAATCGACATACAAACTGTCCGTCTGACCGGGAACGTCCGTGCTGACGGTGAAGATCAGGGTCAGGGGCGTATAATTGCTGCCATCGCTCTGCTTTGTGCTGCCGCTCACGTCCGCCGCGCCGAGGCGTCCCGCGTTGATATCGTCCAGACAGGCCTCGTAGACCCGCCACGCGTCGCTGCCGGTCAAATCGAGGCTTGCGCCGGTGTCGTAGGAGGAGACGTAGCACGAGAGCACGCTTTTCTCCGTGCGCGGCGTGTCGAAGCCCGCGCGGATGCGGACGCAGACGGGACTGTTATAGAGCGCGGAAAAGCGCGAAATGAGGCTGTCCGGGTCTTTCAACTCGGCGTCGTTGTAGACGATGCTGTAATAGCGCTCGGTGAGCGTGCCGTCTGCCATACGGTAGGTGATATAAAACTGCTCCGTGTAATCGGCGCCGAGCTGATATGCGTGTCTGCGGTGCTCCTGCGCGCCTTTTTCCGCAATGGCTGCCGTGTGCAGGGCAAGAACATCCTGCACAAACGCATCGTCCTGCGTGGTATACAGGCCGCTCGACTGGTAATGCGTCAGCCCGGCAGCCTGCACCGCGCCGCGCTCCGGCAAATACCGCGAGTAGCCGAACAGGTCAAACTCCGCCGCGCCGAAGGCGAGCAGCAGCGCAAGACAGCAGATGCCAAGCCCCAGCCAGCCAGACCGGAACACGTGGATCGTCTTCTGCAGAAGCATTTTTCCCACGAAATAGCCCACGAACGCACCCACAAACAGAAACAGCAGCACATACCAGAAGTTATCCGCCGTTTGGCTGGAAAACAGCTCTGCCATCAGTGCGCCGAGCACCAGCGCGCAGCCGATCGTGAATACATACAGCGCGACCGGGCGCAGCCAGCCGACCGCGATCACGTCGCCGCTGCGTTCCATTTCACGGTGCTTTAAAAGCAGGAACGCGCACAGCGCGAACACCAGCCCCAGCGCGGCCAGCGCGCCGAGATAGCCCCAGCCCTCCAGCTGCGGGTTCAATTCCATATAGTACATACCGTCGCGCTCGGCCCAGTCCGTCGCAACGCGGAAGCCGCCCTGCAGCAGCCCCAGCACCGGCGTGGCGTGCAGCGCAAACGACTGCATGGTGCTGCTCTGGCTGTAGGGCATACCGTAGACGAACGTAAAAAGCAGGTGCCGCACGATGGCTTCCAGAACAAAGAACGTAAAATTCAGGATCACATAGACGATGGGCATCGCAGCCATCTGCCCCACAACGCAGCAGACCAGCACCGCGAACGAGAAAAACAGCAAAAAGCCCAGCATCGCCGCGGCAAAGACCTGCATCGCGGGCACGAATGCCGCCGCGCCGAAGCCTGCGCCCACCGCCCATAAAAGCAGCGACGACAAGAGCGCGGGCGCAGCGCACAGCAGCACGCCCGTCAGGTAATTCGTCAGAAACAGCGTCTCGCGCCGCACGGGCAGCGCAGCGTAGAAATAGGCCGTGCCCGCCCGGAACAGCCAGGAAAACAGCACCCATGCCAGAAGCCCGCCGAGCAGGAACGGAACGATGGAGGCGTTGAAGCGCGCATAGCTCAGGAGCGTTTTTTCAATCTGCACGATATAATTATCCGCACCGGACGAAAGGCCCCGGCAGAAGGAAAACAGCCGCAGCGGCAGAAGCAGCTCGTAAAGCGTGTATAGAATCCAGACCGGCGCGGTCTTTTTCAGTGCCCGCTGGAAGACCGCGTGGTCAAAGCACGAGATTTTTGACGTCATAGCCGGTCCCTCCCAACTCGTAGATGAAGATCTCCTCCAGACTCAGCGGCAGCAGATCGCAGAGCATCGGCGCGCTGGCCGCCAGTTCGTCCGCGACGGTCTGCGGATCGCCCCGCAGGATCAGCGTCTGCACCCGCCCGAGCGTGCTCTCGTGCAGAATGTGAAGCGAGGGCGGCAGCGGGTTCTCCGTCACGAGCTGCACCTTGACGAAATTGTCCTGCAGGTCGGACAGCGACCGCTCCAGAAGCATATGGCCCATGTGCATGATGCCGACATGGTCGCAGATGTCCTCCAGCTCGCGCAGATTGTGCGACGATACCAGCACCGTCGTGCCGTAGCCCGCCACATCCTCGACGACCAGACTCCAGATCTGCCGCCGCATGACGGGGTCAAGCCCGTCGACCGGCTCGTCGAGCACGAGATAGTCCGGCCGCATGCTCAGCGTCAGCCAGAAGGCCGCGTGCTTCTGCATCCCCTTGGAGAACCGGCGCAGCGGTGTCGCCTCGTCCAGCCGGAACACGTCGCGCAGCGCCGCGTAGCGCTTTGCGTCAAAGCGCGGGTACATCGTGCGGTAAAAAGCCGCCAGCTCCCGGAGCGTCCCGCCGCCGAATACGCCGAGATCGTCCGGGATATAGCCGATGCGGCTCTTGACGGCCGGGTTTTCATAGACCGGCAGACCGCCGATGGTCACGCTGCCGGAATCCTGACGTAAAATGCCTGTAATATGGCGAATGGCGGTGGTCTTTCCCGCGCCGTTTGAGCCGACAAGCCCATAGACCGCGCACTGCGGCACGGTGAGCGTCAGATCGTCCAGCGCGCGCGTTGCGCCGCCGAAGGTTTTTGTCACGTGCGAAAGTTCAATCATCTGTCGGTTCCTCCTGCGTCAGAAGTGACGCGAGCGCCTCTGCGCTCAGTCCGAGCGCGCGCAGCCGCTGCGCCGCTGCCCGGAATGCGTTGAGGGCTTCCTTTTTCTGCTGCTCGGCAAGCCGGTCGACCTGCGCGACGAACGAGCCCTTCCCGGCGACGGAAAGAATGTACCCTTCCGATTCCAGCTCCCGGTAGGCGCGCTGGATGGTGTTGGGATTGATGGCCAGCTGCCCGGCCAGCTCCCGCACAGACGGAAGCCTGCTGCCGGGCGGCAGCGCTCCCGTCAGCATCAGTCTGCGCAGCTCGGCCTGGATCTGCTCATAAATGGGCCTCGGATCCCGGTAATTGATCGCGATCACGGAAGTTTTCCTCCCCCAACTGTATGAACTGTATTGATACAATTATATCACACGCCGCGCATAAAGTCAACCGCATTCGACAGCACCCACCTCTGCCGATTGCGCCGCCGCTGCGGTTTTGGTTGACGGAACGCACCTTCGCGCGGTATGATAAAGAAAAAAGAAAGGCGGACAGTGCAATGAATGAACCGTATGAATTTTATGAAGCAGGCGCGGACTATGTCCGGACAAGAATGCCGTTTGCGCCGCAGATCGCGGTGATCCTCGGCTCATCGCTTGGGCCGTTTGCGGAAAGACTTCAGAATACCGTCGAGATCGACTATCACGAGGTCCCGAATCTCCCCGTTTCCACGGCCCCCGGCCACGCCGGAAAGCTGATGTTCGGCGAGCTGGCCGGAAAGAAGCTCGTGTGCCTCGCGGGACGCTTTCACAGCTACGAGGGCTACGATTTCGAGCAGCTGACGCAGCCGGTGCGGCTTTTGAAGCTGCTCGGCGTCCGTGCGCTGATCGTGACGAACGCGGCGGGCGGCGTGAATCTTGCCTATCATCGCGGCGATTTCATGCTGATCGCCGACCACATCAAGCTCAACGGCTCCAGCCCCATGCGGGGCCGGAACGTGGACGAATTCGGCCCGCGCTTCTTTGACGTTACGCGGATGTACACGCCGGAGCTGCGCGAGCTGGCGAAGTCCTGCGCGGCAAAGCTCGGCTTTTCCGTGCACGAGGGCGTGTATTTCTTCATGCCCGGCCCGCAGTTTGAAACGCCTGCCGAAATTCGCGCCATCCGCCTGCTCGGCGGCGACGCCGTGGGGATGTCGACTGTAACGGAGGCCCTGACGGCGGCGCACTGTGGTCTGCCGCTGCTGGGCATTTCCGTGATCACCAACATGGCCGCCGGCATCACGGGCGAGGCCGTCTCCGGCGAGGAGGTCAACGAGACGGGCGCGGCGGTCGCGGAGCGGTTCAGCCGCTATCTTGAAAAAATTCTGGAGGAGATGGATGTATGACACAGTTCCGGGCCGATGAAGGGCTGGCCTTCATGCTGCAATATGAAAACGTTGCGTGGTACGATGCGGGCGAGGTGCGGATTCTCGACCGCCGGATCTATCCGGCGAAAATCGAGTTTGTCCGCTGCAAAACGCACGTGGAGGTCATGCAGGCCATCCGCGACATGGTCACGCAGAGCGCGGGGCCGTATACGGCGGCGGCCATGGGCATGGCGCTGGCCGCATATGAGTGCCGGGAAAAACCGGCGGAGGAGCAGCTGCGCTTTTTGCAGGCGGCGGACGAAACTATTTCGAACGCGCGTCCGACCACGTACAAGCGGATGAAGCTGGTCTGTGACGGCTGTCTGGAGGCGGCGAAGCTGGCGCTCCGCGAGGCGCGGCCCGTCGATCTTGCCATCCGGGAGCACGCCGTAAACGCCAACAACCGCCGCTACAGCAAGGTAAATGAGATCGCAAGGTATCTCGTGCCGCTCATCCCAGACGGCGGCACGGTCATGACGCAGTGCTTCGGTGAAACGATCGTCGGCATGATGCTGAAGGAGGCGAGGCAGGCCGGGAAGACCTTCCGCCTGTTCTGCCCGGAGACGCGGCCTTATTTTCAGGGAGCGCGCCTCACGGCCACGGTCTGCCATGATATGGGCTTCGACGTGACCGTCATCACCGACAATATGCCCGCATTCGTCATGGAGCGCGAGCACGTGGACCTCTTTACCTGCGCGGCGGACGCGATCTGCCTCGACGGCTATGTCGTCAACAAGGTCGGGACGCTGCAGATCGCCATCTGCGCCAATCACTTCGGCATTCCAACCTTCGTTACCGGCGCGCCGGATATCGGCCACGAGACAAAGGACACCGTCAAAATCGAGATGCGCGACCCGGAATTTACCCTGCAGGCCATGGGTGTGCGCACGGCGGCGCAGGGCGTGAAGGGCTATTATCCCGCCTTCGACATGACCCCGCCGCACCTCATCTCCGGCATCGTCACCGACCGGGGCGTGTTCTCCCCATTCGATCTGCACCGCTACTTCGCCGACGGCGGAGCGGGGGAGTACGATACTGTAGTCTGAGGCTGCGGGATCCTGCAATTTGCGCATAGTCAGACCGCACGCCTCTTGCGTTTCCGGCGGGGCTTTGCTACAATGTGTGCGGACAAATGCCAGACAGAAGGGAAGCGATCCTCATCGCAAGCACAAATGCCAGCCGGCCGTCCAAGAAACGGATCCTGACGGTCTGCGTCAAGCTGTTTCTTGAGCAGGGCTATAAAAAAACCACCGTCGCCCAGATCGTGCAGCAGGCGTCGGTTTCCAACAGTATTTTTCAGAATATTTTCCGCGCCAAGGACGGCGTACTGACCGAGCTGGCGCAGTTCATGCTCTCCAATCAGTTCGCCATGGCCCGCAGCACGGCGGGCACACAGCTGCCGCCGATCTATGTCTACGCCGTGGAGACGGCCATTCAGATGACGCTGACGGAGCTGAACGAAAATCTGCGCGAGATCTATATTGAGGCGTACACGCAGAAGGAAGCGTCGGACTATATCTTCCGCGAGACAGCAAAGGAGCTTTACCAGATCTTTAGCCCCTATCAGCCGGAGCTGACCGAGCAGGACTTCTATTTTATGGAGATCGGCTCTGCCGGGATCATGCGGGGCTTTATGGCGCACCCGTGCGACGAGGCGCTGACGCTGGAAAAGAAACTTCGTACGTTCCTCACCATGAGCCTGCGGTCGTACCACGTCCCGGAGGACGAGATCAAAAAGGCCGTGGACTTCATCGGCGGCATGGACATCCGCGCCGTCTCCGAGCGCGTCATGCACGAGCTGTTCAAGGCGCTTGCCATGCGCTTTGAATTCACACTGTAATAATTTTAGAACGAGGCCGCTGCGCACCGCAGCGGCCTCGTTTAAGCGTGTCAAAAAAGTCCGATCATAATCGATATAGCGCTGCTTCGTAGGGGCGGACGACTCTGTCCGCCCGCTGGATGCAGTGCTTTTTTCGGAAATCCAGAGCGAATCCGTATGCACTTCTCCACTTGCTTGTAGGGGTCGATGCCTACATCGACCCGGCAGATTGCACCGTTTTTACGGAAATCTGCGGCGAATTCGTAACTTCCAGACGGGCCGATGTGTACCGGCAAGCGGCGGACCCACATCCGTAACGCTCCTTCGTCGCGAGCGGCTGTGACCGGAATCGGCCCCTACAGAGTACTGCGAGAATTTGCGGCTGCTCATCGGGCGGACAGAGGCGTCCGCCCCTACGCCAGCCTCGGAAACTCTACACAAAATAGGAAAACAATAGTTTTTTGACAGACTGGAACGAGGCCGCTGCGCACCGCAGCGGCCTCGTTTCTGTTACGATTCCTTCCACGCCATCCCTGACGCCCGCTATTTTACCGCCCCGGAGCCCGTCTTCTGGCCTGCAATCCTCGAACTCGTCCTGAGCGGATACCGGATCCAGTAAATATTTAGGGAAATTTAAGAGATTTCAGGGAAAAGCTGTGGTATACTGGAAGAAAAATAAGGAGGAATGCATCATGAAACGCTGTCTGATTCTCATGCTGCTGCTCGGCCTGCTCCTGACCGGCTGCCGGAAGCAGACGCAGCCGGAGCAACTGCCCGCTGCGGAGACAATTGACACACAAGCCAACACCGAACCCGCTGCACGGACACCGGAGCAGACGCTGACGCTCGGTATGATCGACTTTGACTCGGAAAAGAGCGTGCTCCGCAGTATGATCCAGAGCTATAATTTCTCCGGCGCACCGTTCAGAATCGAAATCCTCAACTACGCAGACGGCGCGGAAAGCCGCGCAGACGCCGTGACGCGCATGACGACAGAGCTGCTGGCCGGAAACGTGCCAGACCTGCTCGATTGCAGCGATCTGAGCGGCGCGCAGTACGCGGGCTACGCAAAAAACGGCATTCTGCTGCCGCTGGACGGGATGCCGGACGCGGAGCTCCTGTCCGGCATTCTGAAGCCATGCTATGTGGACGGGAAGCTTTATTCCATCGTCGGAGCCTTTGCGATCGACCCACTGTTCGGCCCGGCGGAGAAGCTCGGCGCGTCGCTGGAAACGTCGGTCGAGGACGTGCTGTGCGGCGCGGTCCCGGACGTCAGCTTTTTCTGGGGCGGCGAAGATTTGCTCAGTGTCTACTGCCGCCATGCGGCGGAGCAGTATCTGGACTATGATACACAGACCGCCTCCTTCGAGAGCGAGAAATTTTTGAATATTCTGACGGCCTGCGCGGCCATTTCTTCCGCGGCGCCTGCCCCGGACAGCATCATGCAGCAGCCGATGCACTCCGCCGCGATGTACCGGTCCATGCAGATTTCCTGGTACCAGCAGACCGGCGGCGCGTTCCGTGTGCTTGCCCTCGATTCGGACGGCGGGACGGCATATCAGCCGGTTCTGCAGCTTGGCGTCTGCGTCGGTTCCGCCATGCGGGAAGCGGCGGAGGAGGCGCTGCGGAATATGCTGCGGGAAGACTTCCAGCTGACCATTGCAGACGCGTTCCCCGTCAACCGCGCCGCACTGCGCGAGCTGATGCAGAAGGAGATCGAAGCGCAGAAGGCCGAGCAGCAGACGGCCATCCGAGCCGAGGGCCGCGTCGAGATTGGAGAAGCGGGCGATCTTGCGTTCCTGTTTGATGAAGCTGCCGCGGATGATCTGATGAATGTGCTGGAGCACGCCGACTGCCGTTCCTGCGGCAATCAGGAGATTTTGAAGATCATCCTTGACGAGGCGGACGCCTTTTTCAAGGGCCGGAAAACCGCGCAGGAGGCGGCGCAGGTCATGGACAGGCGTGCGGCACTGTTTATCGCGGAAGCAGGATGATACAGCCGGGCGGCAGCGGATATGCCGCCCGGTTCTTTCTGTTGACAACCGTAATCAAATGTGCTATGTTATGATTACAGACGTAAACAACAGGAGGGCGACACGGTGAACAGAATCGATCTGACACAAGCGGAATGGCAGCTTATGGAGAAGCTCTGGGACCACGCGCCGCAGACCGGGCGGGAGCTGACGGAGGCGATGGCGGCGCAGACCGGCTGGAACCGCTCGACGACGCTGACGCTTCTGCGGCGGCTGATGGAGAAGGGGGCGGTGCGCTGTGACGCGCAGGGACGCAAAAACGTCTTTTATCCCGCCGTCCGCCGCGAGGATGCAGCCGCGCAGCAGACGCGTGATCTGCTTGGCCGCGTGTATAAGGGGAGCCTGAGTATGCTCGTCAGCGAGATGACGAAGCGCGAGGCGCTCCCACAGCGCGAGATCGACGAGCTGCACGCACTGCTGCAGGAGATGGAGGAGAAAAAGCGCCATGGCTGAATGGTTTGTTTCGTCCGCCGTGTTGGCGGCGCTGCTCATCGGAGCACACTATCTGCTGCGCGGGAAAATCAGCGCAAGATTGCAGTACGCGCTCTGGCTGGTGCTGCTCGTGCGGCTGCTGCTGCCGCTTTCCATCGGGAAAACTGCCGTCAGCGTGGCAAATCTTCTGCCGGAGGCCGAACCGGCCACGGTCATACAGGCGGAACCTGCCGCTGTGCTGCCCGCGCAGGCGGCCAGCGCACCGGAACCGTCTGCGCCCGCAGCGCCGGTGCAGACGCCCGTACAGCCGGTGCAGCGCCCGGCATCCATGCCTGCGCAGGCGGAAACGGACAGCGCAGAACCGGAAAAACCTGCGCAGAAACCCGCAGCTTCCGTGCGGAAGATCTTCCTATTTGTATGGGCCTCCGGCGCGGCTTTGCTGGGGCTGTGGTTCCTGTTCTGCAATCTCCGGTACGGTCGGCAGCTGCGGGCGGGCGTTTTGCGCGCGATTGCGCCGAAGGAGGGCCGTCCGGCTGTCCGGCTGACGCGGACTGCGCTGTCGCCATGCCTGTTCGGGCTTTTCCCGCCCGTGATTTACGTGACAATGGACTGCGCGCAGGACGAGCAGCTGCTGCACCACTGCGCGGAGCACGAATATACGCATTATCTCCACCGCGACCACATCTGGGCCGTCCTGCGCGGCGTGTGCCTCGCGCTGCACTGGTTCAACCCGCTGGTGTGGTGGGCGGCGGCGCTTTCCCGCACCGACGCGGAGCTCTTCTGCGACGAGGATACCGTCCGCCGTCTCGGCGAGGACGCACGTGCAGACTATGGCCGCTCGCTCATCCGCATGACGTGCCGCGAACGGGTCGATCCCCTCAGCGCGGCAACGACAATGTCGGGGCGCGGCGGGCAGCTCAAAACGCGCATCATTTCCATCACAAAGCACCCGAAAACCGCAATTCCCGTTCTGATCCTCGTGCTTCTGCTCTGCGCCGCGGCAGTCGGCTGCACCATGACCGGCGCGAAGGATGCCGCACCTGCACAGCAGACGCCGCAAAGAACGGATACCACGCCCGAGGAACTGGAAGCAACGGCAGATACACGCGAGGAGCCGGAAGCGGCGGTGGAATTCACCACCACACAGGACACGGTCACGCTCAGTGTCCCGGCACGATACGAAAACGAAATCACTGCGGACGATTCGTTTATGATCGAAGCGCCGGAGACCGGCGAGCATGACCTGGACGATGTGCTGTTCTCCTTCTACGACAAAAGTCAGGCATCAGAAGACCGCCTCGGCCTCGTCTGGGCGATCCGCGCGTTCCAGTTTGAAGACCCGGCGGAGCTGGTCAAGGACGGCGCAGACCGATGGGTCGAGGAAAATCTTATGGCGCTGAACACGCATCTGCTCGGCACACGCGGCAGCACGGCATATTATTTCTTCTGCCTGAGCCCGTCGGACAAGGCGGTACGGCAGTATGACAGTTCGGACACAGCGGCGGTCAGCTCGTATTACCAGCACGCAGCCGACGGCTTGGATATCTTAAAGGATTTTGTCGTCCGCAACGGCCTTGCGCCGGTGGAGGGCGCGGTCGACTGGGAGGCGTGGTATCAGGAATTCATTCTGCCGCGCATTGAGGCCGAAACGGACCCCGCCGCGGACGCGGCATGGTTCGCCGCGCGCGAGCCGGTGGAGCAGTGGCCCGAATTTACCGTGAACGGCACGTCGATCTATGATCTGACACTGGACGACATCCAAAATGTTTACGGCACATATGAACGCATTTACCACTGGATGGACATCCATACGTCCTATTATGACATCGTGCAGTTTGCGGACGGCTCGCAGGCCGCGGGCTGGATGAGCAAGGACGGCACGATCCACTATCCGGACGCCGCATATCTGCGGCTGGATGCCGGGGTTGAGGTCTGCGGCATTCCGTTTGGTGCGGATTACCGCGAGGCGGCGAACCGCTTCCCGCGCGACACCGAGCCGGTACTCGAACAGGTCGACGAACACACGGCGCGGCTGATGCTCGGCGGCGAGATCCTGTACATGGGCAAATACAGCTACATCGAGTACACGGACGGCGCTGCAACAACGCTTGTCGTGAGCGACGAGACGCTCATGACGTTCTACATTGAAAACGGCGTGATCGCCGCCGTCAGCTGGATGGCGCCGGAGGAGTCCATGCGGCTGCCGGTCACGGAGGAATGGGTGCAGCAGCGCATGACGATCGACCCGAGCCGTCTGACGGATGAGAACCTGCTAAGCATTCTGATCGGCCCGGAGATCGCGCTTGTCAATAACGGATTTACGTTCGATTCGCCCGCAGACTTGTCGTCAGAGAAGCTGTTTATGCTGTTTCTGTACTGGTCGGTCGATTCCACGCGCGATAATTACAAGCAGGCCGACGGGAAGTATCACTTCACGCAGGACTTTATCAACGGCATCCTCTCACATTATTTCCGCACCGGCAGCTTCACGTTTGACATTACGCAGTGCAGAAACTACGACGCATCGGAAGGCACGGCGGTCATCGAGAACGTATCCGGCTTCGGCGGCGGCCCGGATCTGCGCATTGCGGACGTGCAGGTGCTGGAGGGCAGCACCGTACAGGTCACGGCGGATTTTTATAACGCCAACCCGTTTTTTGACAACAGCGGCGGTGAGATTCGCTATGCGCGCAAGGTCTATACGCTCGAATTTTACAACAGCGGCGCACTGTTCCAGTCGGCGCGGTTCGCGGCACTGCCGGAGGATGACCTGCGCACGGCCCTGCAGCTGCACACCGGCGAAACGACGGACGATCTGACCGAACTGTTCTGGACGTATGACAGCCAGAACCGCAATCTGTTAGGCAGTCTGCCGAGCGGCAATTGGACAGCGCTGCCGCTGACCGAAGACGCGTGGGATGGACTTTCCCTGTTCGTCTACGAGCGCTGGGCGCGCGAAAACAACTGGCCGCTGACGATCAGCGAGACGGATTTCGACCATACGCTCGAACGCTATTTCCCGCTGGGCCGGTACGGCTGGGAGGATCGCAGCTCACACTATCTCACCTATCAGGATGGAACCTATACCCGCACCATCAATGACAACCACGGCGCGCGGTACTGTTATCTGAAACGCATCTCCTGCATGGCAGACGGAAGCTTCCAGCTGGTGTTCCGCTGTCTCGACGTGCCAGAGCTCACGGAGTACGCGGACGCGTCTGCGGACGTGCGCGCGGTCTATGACCACGCGGGCGCGGAGGAGCTTCAGCCGCAGGAATTCCGTCGGGCCGTGTATCGCGCGTTCGCCGACGGCGTCATTCCCACCGGAAACAGCATGACGGAGCTGACCGTGACCGTCCGCCTGACCGGCGAAGCGCGGTATCCGTTCCAGTTCCTGTCGGCCTCTGCATAAATCTGGCGTGTTCTACCCTTAAGCAGCCGCTCCTGTTTCCACAGGGGCGGCTGTTTGGGAAACAGTTTCGAGAAAAAGGTTGACAAATGTAGCCCTATATGTTATGATGGGTCTACAAAAGTAAACCAAGGAGGGATATCCTGTGCAATTATGCCAAAGCGAATGGACCGTGCTGCAAAGCCTGTGGGAGCGGCAGCCGCAGACGCTCATGCAGCTGGTGGAGGATCTGAAGCTCCGCGCCGGATGGTCGGCCAGCACGAGTAAGACCATGGCCGCCCGCATGACGGAAAAGGGCCTTCTGCGCTACGAGGGCAAGCCCCGGCGCTATTACCCGAACGTCACCCGCGAGGAAGCCGGGCTGGAGGAAACCGAGCAGCTGCTTTCCCGCGCGTTCGGCGGGAAGCTCGGCCTGCTGGTCAGCAATTTCGCTGACCACGGAAAAATCGGAAAGGACGAGCTGGACGAGCTTTACGCCATTCTGGACAGGGCTGCGGGCCGCGAGGAATAGGGGAGGGGAGTCATGCTGGAAATTCTCATTTCATCGACTGTTCTGATCCTTGTGCTGACCGCGCTTCGATTTTTCCTGCGCGGGAAACTCAATCCGCGCCTGCAATACACGCTCTGGCTGCTCGCCGCGCTGCGGCTTTTGCTGCCGGTCTCGCTGGTCAGAAGCCCGGTCAGCGTGATGAACGCCGTCCCGGACGTGCCCGCCGCCGTGCAGCGGCTGACTGCCCCGGAAGACCGCCGTGCCCCGCAGACGGACAATACGCAATCCCCGGTGCAGACTGCCTCTGAGACGGAGACTGCGCCCACAGAGGCGCAGATGCAGCTGACGGGCAGCACGATTTTGAAACTCGTCTGGCTGACTGGCGCGGCAGCGATGGCGCTGGCCGTTCTGGCGCAGAATCTGCTGTTTCTCCGGAGACTGAAAAGAATCCGGCGGCCGATTGCCTGCCCGGAAAGCCCGGTTCCGGTCTGGGTGGCGTCCGGGCTGCCGTCGCCGTGCCTCGCGGGGCTGTTTAGGCCTGAAATTTATCTCACGCCCGAAGCGGCGCAGAACCCGGAGACGCGCCAATTCGTCCTTCGTCACGAGCTGGCGCATTATCACGCGCGGGATCAGCTCTGGAGCCTCCTGCGCCTCATCTGCCAGTGCCTGTACTGGTTCGACCCCTTCGTGTGGCTTGCCGCGGCGCTTTCCCGGCGCGACTGCGAGCTGGCCTGCGACGAGCGGGTGCTGAAAGACCTCGACCCCGGCAGCCGGGTAAGCTATGGCCGCGCGCTGCTCAGCCTCGTCGCGCCGAAGCGGGCGCGGGGCCAGCTGCTGTCCTGCGCGACGACGATGCAGCTGGGTCGAAAGAGTCTCAGAGAGCGCATCACACTTATCGCGAAAAAGCCGAAAATGGCGGCGTATACCCTCGTTTTTGTGCTGGTCTTAAGTCTTGTTCTGACGGCCTGCACGTTTACAAGTGCGCCGGTGCAGCCGGAGCCGGAACCTGTACCGGAACCCGTACAGACAGAACTCGAGCCGGTACAGCCGGAGGAACCGCCGGCTGATACAGAAGCGCCCCAGCCCGTCGAGGATGACCCGGAGGCAGACTTCCAGATGGCGTTTCCGATGCTGAATTACGCGTCGTTCCAGCGCTATCTGGACGAGCACCCCGAGACGCTGGACAGCGGCTGGGAGCATATCCGCATCAACGAAGCGGGCTTCGACGACGCGGGCACGAGCATCGAGACGCAGCAGGGCGATCAGGTGCTGGCCGTCGATGCGGAATACGGCATTGTGCTCGTGCGCATCACCGGCGACGGCTATCGCGGCGTGCTGGCCATCTGCCGGTACCCGGAGCTTCTGCGGCTGGAAATGGCTTCGACCTATGGCACGGAAGGGGAATTGGCGGGCAAGATCGCGTCCGACCACGGCGGCATCCTCGCCATGAACGCTAACGGCTTCCAGGACCCCAACGGCAAGGGCAACGGCGGCCAGCTTGCAGGCTGGTGCATGGCGCAGGGTGAAGAACACGGCTATCACTTCGGCGGCGACGTCTACCAGCGCGTCGAGCTGAGCGAAAACGGCCTCGACTGCCGCATCGTGCCCGCGTCGGCCCCGGTCGGGGAGGGAACGTACAACGCCGCCGAATTCACGCCCGCGCTGATCAAAGACGGCGAAAAAATTGAGGATTCCTTCTGGACGGGCGAACAGCCGCGCGCGTGCTTCGGCACCGGCGATCAGGGCGTTTATATGCTCATCATCGAGGGCCGCTACCCCGACGAGGGCATCCGGGGCACGAGCGTCAACACGTGCTCGGATATCCTGCTGGCCTACGGCTGCCGGAATGCGTTAAACATGGACGGCGGCTCAAGCGCGATCTTGTGGTACGACGGCGAATACGTCACGCAGTCGTCGTCCTCGTTCCTGCGCTACACCGGCGGCCGCCCGCTGCCGAACGCGTGGGTCTACGGATGAATTTTCATGTTGACAATCGCAGGAAATGTGGTAAAATATCTGCGATATTGGAAAACCGCGTTGAAAAACCGAGCGTTCCGGTGCAGCTTTCAGAGAGAAGGGGACGGTGAAAGCCCTTCAGCAAGCCTGTTCGCAGCCAGTTTGGAGCGGCCGCGCGAAAGCGCGGCGGGTGCTTCCCGATACAGGAGCGCCGAGATGTGCGCAAGCACAATCAGGGTGGTACCGCGACTGACCTCGCCCCTGTCATGGGGCGGGGTTTTTATATTTTACTCAGAATTTTTCTTTCCACTGCACCTCTTGCCTCTCCCTTTGGGATAATGTCATCAACTTAAGCCCATCATTTCAAAGTGTCAAAAAGCGGGCGTAAATA
>OHFG01000404.1_pt1 | contig 34103 bp, 35 predicted proteins | sample 1567411 | NCBI WGS metagenome assembly OHFG01 (sample SAMEA3879563, study PRJEB24766) | human gut metagenome | biome: human-associated habitat; feature: feces | place: USA | collected 1985/1987
GCTTAGAAGGCAGTTGCTCTATCCACCTGAGCTACGGGCGCACGTTGTTATCCCAATGGGTTCCTTTATGGCGGCAGCACTGTGTCGGCACAGGCTGCGAGAGAAATAATACCATACCCATCGCATTCTGTCAAGGAAAATCTGAAAAAAGTTTCAACTTTTTTGCGCTGCGGGCAAAAATGACCGTTCCAGCGTGTAGGAATGGCCTTACAGCAGCCACATTCCGGCACAGCCCAGCGCAAAGCCCAGTGCAAAGCCGCACACCACGTCCCGCACATGATGCACCCCCGTGAGCACCCGCAGACAGCAGATGAGCAGGGCAACGCCCACCATCACGCAGCCCGCAGCGGGGTAGAAATACAGCCACACCGCCGCCAGCACGGCGGCGCTCAGCGCGTGGCGGGAGGGCATGGAGTGCCCACGGCTCTCCTTTGCCACCAGCGGGGTAAAGCCGGGCTGCTCGTAGGGGCGGGGGAAGTGCAGCCGACTGCGCAGCAGCGTGCCGCCCCAGAACACCAGCCCCGGCACAAAGACGGAGCGGGCGATGAGCACCATAAAGTCCAGCGCGGCCTGCTTCTGGGTGAGGAACAGCCGCGAGAGCCGGATGTTCAGCAGGCACAGCAGCACCGGATAGCACACAAAGGGCACCAGCGGCAGCCACCGGTCCAGAAAAACGACCAGCCGCTTTACGGCCGGATGGGCGCTGAACCAGTGATAGATGGGCTTATACTGTTCTGCGGTCAAAGCAGCTCTCCTCCTGTCGGGACGGACATCAGAAACAGGTGTCCAGATAGTTTTCCACATCAAAGGGCTCCGGAGTGGAATCCTTGCGCAGATACAGCGGGTGGTGCGGGTGTCCCTTTTTGCTGCGCTTGCCAAAGGTGACCCACGGGATCTCCCGCTCCCGCGTCAGAGCTACCATCTCCCGCATCAGACCGGGCAGGTAGTCCCGCTTTTCAATCAGGGTGCCCCATGCCGCCCACATGGTAGGCTCGGTCTGGGCCAGAACGGCCTGCAGCCAGCGCAGGTTTTCATCGCACAGGGCGCGGTCGGGTACTTTGTCCATATCGTTGGGGTCGGTGGCGCGCTGGGGGTAGACGTTGAACATGATCCAGCTGTCAAAGCCGTTGGCGGCGGCCAGCCGCTCCACACTTTTTAAGGTGGGGTCCAGCGCACCGGGCTGGGCGGTACTGGGGTTGATGCCGATGCACACCAACGGGTGCTTGCCCACCCGTCCCAGAACGTAACGGTAGCTTTGGTAGGTGTGGGGCTCGTAATACCAGATGCCGCCGGCGTATTCGCCCGCCTCGAGCACGGGCAGAGAAATGGTCTGCATGATCGTAAACTCCTGTCGGTTTTGAATATCATTCTTATCGTACCTGAAACTACCGGGAAAATCAACAGTTTTAGCCCTAAAATACTGCCTTATTTCTGTTTTTGTGGTATACTGGGGGTGTTCCGGTGCGGCAGGGGGACTGCGGCACCGCGCTTCGCTTACAGAAAAAGGAGTTCTTATGCTGGAAGATTATAAAAGCGCACTGCGCGCAGGGCAGCGCGCCTATCGTGCCCGCATAGCCCGCGGCCAGTCGCCCTATCTGGCTGTTCTGGACGATGTGCTCAAGGGCGTGGATATCGTGGCGCAGGAGCCGCTGGGTCTGGTGGAGATCCCGTCGGACAGCCTTGTGGGCACCAAGACCAGCGGACGGCACACTGCCTTTTCGTATGACTTTATGCCCTTGCTGGAGCCGGATACCGAGTTTGCTGCCAAGTGGTCGAACCTGTGTGACGCGCACTTGGAAGAGGGCATCCATACTCCCATCATCGCCTTTGAGTACATGAACCGGTTCTATGTGCAGGAGGGCAACAAGCGGGTCTCGGTGCTCAAGTATTACGGCGCCGTCAAGATCCCGGGCACGGTCACCCGGCTCATCCCCGCCCGCACCGAGGATCTGGAAAATAAGATCTACTACGAGTTCCTGGATTTCTATAAGCTGTCCAAGGTGAACTATGTGCATTTCTCCAAGCTGGGCGGCTACAGCAAGCTGCAGACGCTGGTGTGCAAGGCCAGCGGCGAGGCATGGTCGGAGGATGACCGGCTGAACTTTGCCGCCTTCTACACCATGTTCCACCAGCAGTTCGAAGCCTTGGGCGGCAGATCCCTGGGGCTGACCACCGGTGATGCGCTGCTGGTGTACCTGTCGGTGTACCGCTACTCCGACACCTACGACGCCACCCCGGCGCAGGTGCGGCAGAACCTGGAAAAGCTGTGGAACGAGGTGAAGGTGCTCACCGAGCCCCATGGCGTGGAGCTTTCGCTGGAACCGCCCAAGAGCCCCGCAGAGCCGCTGCTGTCCAAGCTGAATATCTTCAGCCCCAGCAAGCAGCCCAGCGAGCTGCGGGTGGTGTTCCTCCACGAGTACAACGCCAAGATCAGCGCATGGGTGCGTGCGCATGACGAGGGGCGCGATGCGCTGGCCAAGGTCTTCCCGGACAAGGTGTATATCAGCTGCTACGAGGATGTGAACCCGGAGGTGGATGCGGAGCAGGTGCTGGAGGAGGTAGCCCACAACAATGCGGACGTGGTGTTCGCCACCAGCGTGCGGATGTACAACGCCTGCCTGAAGGTGGCGGCGCAGCACCCCAAGACCCGCATCCTGAACTGCTCGCTGAACGCGCCGCACCCGCTGGTGCGCACCTACTATCCCCGCACCTATGAAGTGACCTATCTGCTGGGCATGCTGGCCGGTATCATGACCAAGACCGGGCACATCGGCTATGTGGCGGCAAACCCCGTGTACGGCGTGCCCGCTGCGATCAACGCCTTTGCGCAGGGGCTGAAGAGCGTGCGCCCGGCAGGCCGTATCTGGCTGCGCTGGGCCTGCCAGCCCGATGCCGCCCATCCGCTGGATTTTGCTGACTGCCCGGAGATCGACATGGTCTACGCCCGGGACAGTCGGGAGCCTGCCAACACCAACCGGGACTACGGCCTGTGCCGCAAACTGCCGGACGGCAGCTTACAGCCGCTGGGTCTGCCGATCTGGCGGTGGGATACCTTTTATGTGCAGATCGTACGCTCCATTTTTGACGGCAGCTGGGACAATGCAGCCACCACCCGCGCAGTGAACTACTGGTGGGGTCTGCGCAGCGGCGCAGAGGATCTGGAGTATCAGGAAGCGCTGCCCAGCGGTACGCGGCAGCTGCTGGATCTGCTGGAAACGCTGCAGGGCTCGGACAATGTGCACATCTTCCCGGAAAAGCTGTATGATAACGAGGACAACCTGCACTCCCCGGAGAATAGAGTTTACAGCCCCAAAGAGCTGATGGAGATGGATTGGCTGGATGCCTGTGTACACGGCAAGCTGCCCCATTACGATGAACTGGACGTCAAGACCCGTACCGTGCTGGCAATCAACGGACTGGACAACGTAAAGGGTCTGGAAAAATGAGCCGGCCTGACCGGAAACAGAATGGAGCATACGAACGTGAAGATTCTTGCCATTTCAGATGTCCCGTCCAAGGCGCTGTGGGACTATGACACCCGCGCCCGGCTGGAAGGCATCGACCTGATCCTCTCCTGCGGGGATCTGCCCAAAAAGTATCTGGAATATCTCACAAACTTTACCGCTGCACCCATCCTGTATGTGCACGGCAACCACGATGGCAGCTACCAGACTCAGGGGGAACCCGGCGGCTGCATCTGCGTGGACGATCAGGTGTACACATGGAAGGGGCTGCGCATCATGGGGCTGGGGGGCTGTCAGCGCTATAATAAAGAGGATACCTACCAGTACACCGAGAAAGCCATGCGCCGCCGTGTGCACAAGCTGAAGCATCAGGCGCACAAAAGGGGCGGCATCGACCTGCTGCTGACCCACGCCCCGGCCAAGGGACTGAACGATGGGGACGACTGTGCCCACAGGGGCTTTGAGTGCTTCAACGAGATTTTGGACGAGTACCAGCCTAAATGGTTCATCCACGGGCACGTACACCTGAATTACGATGCAAAGCTGCCCCGGGTATGCACCCGCGGCAACACCACCGTTATCAACGCCACCGAGCGCTATGTGTTCGAGATCCCGGACCCGACACCGACCGAGGAGCGTAAGACCCTTTGGCGGATGCTGGGGTTCTGAGCCGCTGCCTATGCAAAAAAGACACCGCACAGCTGTGCGGTGTCTTTTTTTGTTGATGGAGCCTTATGCGGGAATGGCGGGCGCGGCAGCAGTGCGGTGCTGTCTGCGGCCCTGTAAAAGTTACAGTTCCAGCTTGCCGGAGAACTTATTGATGACGTAGTAGGCTGCGCCTTCCTCGGGCTTGACATACACCTTGCAGGACTGTACGCCGACCTTGTGGGTGGTGCGGTAGTCTGCCTTGGCACGGTCAATGATGTCGGTGATGTTGTACTGCTCACCGCCCATCTCTACATACAGCTCGGGGGCCAGCGGCGGGCGGCCGCGGCGGGCGGGAGCCTTGGCGGATTTGCGGGTCTTGCCCTCGGCAGCCGGAGCATCGGCTGCGGGAGTAGAAACTTTCTTTTCAGGCATGATGCATAACCTTCCTTCTGTATTTGATCTGGTGCAGCGGGGCTGCACCGGCGGGCTCCAATGATCTATCGTAAGGCAGAAGCAGTGCAAAAAGCACAGACCCGGCTGCCCCATACGAACCGGTACGAAACTATTTGCGTAAAGAAGTTGAACCTATAATTATATAATATGTTTTTGAAATTCATTTGTAAAGCCTTTTTTGCAAAAAACATTGTAAAATCGGTAAGAAAACGGCGGAATAAATGGCCGAAGCAGTCTTCCGGTGCTTTTTCCCGGGCAGAGTACGACTTTTCGGCAAAACGAACGGCCATTCCCGGGAAAGCCGGGCCACAAATGCGGCGGGCAAAAACGACCTTCTGCGGGGGCAGAATAAGGCGGAACGGAACTGTCGGCACGCGCAGGGGACGCAGCAGATAAAAAGCAGAAGCTGCCGCACCGTATTTTTGTGCGGCAGCTTCTGCTTTTCGGTTTTGATATGTACCCCCAATACTGGGTGTCCAGTATTGGGGGTACATATCATTTTTGCTTATTTCTCAGTCTGTACTCAGAGCAGCATTTCCGGTGCTTTCAATTTGTTTAGCGATCATGCTTTCCAGTTCCTGCGTGATCGTTGCGCAATTTGCAACACGGTAATTCCAGAAATAAGAAACACCTTCGCACTCTTCCACGGACAAATCGCTGTTGACCAAAAGCAAGCTTTCTGGCGTCACGTTCAGCTTTTCGCACAGAGAAGCATATTTTCCATAATCAATGCTTCGGCTGGAGGATTTGGCTTCTACCCAGAAAAATTTTCCATTGATGGAGAACACGACATCCAACTCATGCGTGCTTCCTACGGATGCCGTTTCTGAAAGAACCACATTGGAGCAAACCGAAACTTCTGCGCCCTGCTCCTCCCGATAGTGGTTCAGGATCTGCTGAACCTGATGCTCTACAAAAAGCTCCAGCCACTTTCCGCTCAAAAAATGCCGGACGGTTTCATTTTGCGCAAGTTCATAGACGATATTCTGCGGGTATATCACAATGGCTGCAAAGAGTCCCATTTTGTCCCACGTCTGAGCAATCTCTGAAAGTGTGGTAAACGATTTTTTGGATGCACCCTTTGGGATACGGAACGAAAAAGAGCCGTCGCTCTGCATATGTGTTCGGATAAACTGCAAGAAATCCACCACCACCGGGTCGCAAAGAGCCTCGCCTGTTTTCCATGTCATCCGCTGAACAGCAATCGGTGGGAGCTTTTCCGGCACGACCTGCTGAACGATTTTATACCCACAGCGTTCCAGATGCTCCAATGCGGTCAAAGGCTTCTGGATTTTTGCTTTGACTTCGGGCTTTTCTGCGCCGGGTGTATTCTCGGCCAGATAGTTGAACTTCCATCCGTATTCCCAAGCAGGCGAACGGGTCAGTACTCCGACCGCATGAAATCCGCTGTCATGCTCCTCCATCGGAAATGTGAACTTGTTCTTATGAACATTGGTTTGGAGCGTTTTGTTTTTCAGTGCTTTCTGATAAGCGTCAAGAAAAAATTCCTTTCCCTTATACGCCAGCTCACTGGAATTATTTGCAGAAAGACCAGCATTTTTTGCCAAAGAGAGGAGCAGACAGGTCGCTTTGGGCAGCTCAAGGATCTGTTCCATCTGCGCAGCGTCCGGAATATTTGCATTATCGGACTGCGACGATTCGTCTGCCGGAATCTCCTTTGCTGGTGCAGGTGCAGAAACCTCGGGCGTCTTTTTTGAAGCAGTCTCAGACTTTCCAGATTTGGGCAAGGGCTTTGGCTCCGTGTAAACTTCCGCAATGAATGATTCATAGGAATCGATGCACGGAAGTTTTCCTGCGGCTGCAAGTCCTACATAGATTGCAGCCGCCCGCGAGGAATCGCCATAATATTTTTTAGAATCCGCTGCGGCAGCAATATCAGAAAAGGCATTATATCTGCTCAGCTGCGCAGCCTTTTCCGGGAACTGCTTCAACGCACGGCAGTAGAGCCACTCAAAAAATGAATCCGGGTACGGCTCTGCCGGATACTCATTTCCTTCCAGAGAGTAGCGCAGCAACTTTCCATTGGTTCGCAGCCGAGTGTCCTTATGGACTTTGGATGGCGCACAGGTCAGAAGGTCAGCGAATGGACCGCCATGTTCAAATACCTTGGCGGCTTCAAAAACCGTGCTGATGGGCACATCCTGCGCAACAGAATTCAGACGCAGCAGAAGCCGCAGAGAAGAAACAGCCTCACCCTCCGGCTGAACGGATGCAGAGCTGACTTCCAGAATTGAAACATCCGGGTCTGTTGTATGGACGGCATCATGGACGGCACGGATATTCTGCCGCTTGCTACCTTTTATCCATGTGAACGTCACCGGCTGTTCTTTGCAATAGGGGTAGCCGGATATGGGGAAACAAATGGTTCGTGTAGCCATGAACACCTCCAACTTTTTAGGACAAACAGGTTTATGTAAATCAAGTATAGCACAATCCCGGATGTGCTGCATAGCACTATTTTCTGCTTCTCGGAATCCATCTGTGCAAAAAGTGCCGATACCACAGGCATCGGCACTCAGATTAAAAAAGCATTTTGCAAAAATGCGCAGCCTGCATCCACCGGATGCAGAACACAAGGGGTTTGGGCACAGCCCAACAAGCATTTTGAATTTGGATTTTGAAAAATCCGATTCAAAAATCGCAAGTTGGTACCAAGTTGCACTGCTTGCGACGTAGATGTTTCCGTCAACTGCTGCGTCAGAAATTTTAAATCACTTCAGCTTTGCGAGGATATCGTCTGCGCTCACGCCGCTTGCCAGCAGCTTTTTCAGCACGTCCTCTGCTTCAGCTTTCTTTGCGGATTCCGCAGCTTTGGTTTCGGCTTTGACCTTTTTTGCTTCGATTCTGGCGATTTCCTTGTCGATAGATTTCAGCTCTGCCTTCTTGGTTTTCAGGTCGGCTTTCAGCGTATCGATATTCGCAGTGATGGATGCGATTTCAGCGGCAGCGGCTTCCTTTGCGGACTGCTTTTCGGCAATCTGCGCAGCAAAGTCAACGGTTGCTTTTACGGTCTTGATCTTGTTCTTGCTTCCTTTGGGACGGGGCATAGGGGACACCTCCAATGTTTTTTGATGACTTCAGTATAACACGCGTTTTTTGTGTTCGCAAGAGGTACATTTTGTAGAATAAAAATATATCTATGAGTGAAACAATAAATCGATTTTGGAATATGCACCGGCGTGGGTTGCCAACTAGTTGGGACATATCCCCCGCTGGTCGCAGAGCTGTTCAAAGCGTTTGGCAACGGAATCTTTTACAGTCGTGATGAAGTTCATCTCAATATGATGCTACAGAGGTTCGTGCGCTATGCATACGCATCTGCGTATGCTGCAAAAGTATTTTATGATACAGAGAATGTGCAGCCGCGTAATGGCAAAGAATATATTTAATAAAAAAGTATCCTCCATAGTGATAATGGAGGAACAGCAAATAAATCGTGCGTCACTACGTCATATTTAGCGCGTTCCTGCCCCTCATGGACACCTGATGGGAGAAAATTCGGTTCATCTCCCGGCGCTTTCGGGTCAGGTCAGAGTGCACATAGCGCTGCAAGGTGATGTTGGCGTTAGCGTGTCCTAACAATTCGCTGAGGGTCTTTACATCGCACCCCGCCTGCAGACAGGTCGTTGCAAAGGTATGGCGCAGCGCGTGCGGACGTACCTGCCGGACAGTTGCCTGTTTCAGATATGATTTGATGCTTTTTCGGTAGCAGCGGGGCTCGGTGGGCTTGGACTCGTTGCCGGACAGAAACCATGCAGCATTGCTGACACATCCGCGCAGCTTTTTCAGCATAATAAGCAGCTGCTTTGGGATTGGAATTTCCCGGCGGGAGGTGCGGGTTTTAGGCGTTTGGATGATCACCTTTGTATGCCCATTTTCACAGGAAATTCGGCAGACCGTCCGGTTGATTTTCAGCGTTCCGAGTTTCAGGTCGAAATCGCCCCACTGTAAGCCGCAAATCTCGCCAATACGCAGCCCCAATTCCACCCCTAATAATAAGCCAATTTTGCGGGGCGTTGGGTTCTCCTGTACATACTGATAAAGCCGCTGCTGCTCCGCCGGGGAGAGGGGTACAGAAATTTTGTCGATGGCTTTTGGCAGCGCTACTTCCAGCTCCATCGGACGGATTAGGCGCAAGTGCGCGGCATATTTGCAGATACGCCGCAGCATCGAGAGGCATTCCCGGGCAGAGGAGTTCCCCAGCGGCTTGTGTGCGGCATCTATCGGCGCAATGATCTGCTGCATAGCCTGTTCCAGAAAACTTTCCTCAAGAGATGCAACTGGCACTTTACTCAAAATCGGAAGAAGATATTTGTGCAGCGTGTACGAGTAATGCGCATAGGTGGATTCTTTTACTGCATTCCGCTGGGAGTGCAGCCATACCTCAGCCAGTGCTTCAAAGGTCAGGTCGGTTCTCTTTAGATTGTAGAAGCCTGCCTCTGCTTTCTTTTGAATCAGCACACGTTTGACCTCAGCATAGACCGTGCCATAGACGTAGCCCCACTGGATTTTCCCCTCCGGTGTACGCGCTTTGATGTAGCGGCCTTCCCACCGGCCATCCTTGCGTTTGTGAATGTTTTCTCCCCGTCGTGCCATTTCTGTTTCCTCCTGCGTCTTGGACACCCTTCTGACCACTTATTCTCTCCACCTTCGTTTTTTACTGGATTTTTCATGCAGAACTGGGCAATGTGCAAAAAACTTTCAGCTTCTGCGAGGTTTTTTCTAAGGTCAGGTGGGATGCATTTGTAAGGATTTCTATTGATTCCCAGATATAACCATGATAAAATAAGAGAAGAATTCAAACAACGATGTCGAAAGATTGGTATCCTCCATTATCACTGTGGAGGATACCCCTTTATGCGGGAAGGGGTGAACAGGGTGGCATTATGTCTGTTTGAGCACAATGAAAAAGCATATCATGCGGCAGTCCGGATGATGGAGCAGTACGGCAAAGCCGCCATTGTTCATCCCACCGGCACTGGAAAGAGCTACATTGCGTTCAAGCTGATCGAGGACAACCCGGACAAGGTTGTGATCTGGCTTTCTCCCAGTGAATATATCTTCAAGACCCAGCTGGAAAGCCTAAAAAGGAACGATCCGGATTTTCCACTGGCAAACGTTCACTTTTACACCTACGCCAAACTGATGTGCTGTACACAGGCACAGCTGGAGAAAATTGCGGCGCAGAAGCCTGCCTATCTTATACTTGATGAATTCCATCGTGCCGGTGCTGAATGCTGGGGCGAAAGCACGGTGGCTTTATTAAAGTTATGCCCGGATGCAAAGCTTCTGGGGTTGACGGCAACAAACATCCGATATCTGGATAATAACCGCGATATGGCCGAAGAACTTTTCGATGGACATATTGCTAGCGACATGAACCTTGGCGAAGCAGTCGTCAGGGGCATTTTGCCTGCCCCGAAATATGTGACCACGGTCTACCAGTACCAGAAAGCGCTTGCAAAGTATCAGGCACGAGTGGACAACCTGCGGGCACCGGGCATTCAGGATGTGAATCAGAAATACCTGGACGCACTGCGCCGCGCACTGGAGCAGGCGGACGGTCTGGACAGGGTCTTTGCCCATCATATCACAAACAAATCGGGAAAGTACATTGTGTTCTGCGCCAATAAGGAGCACATGGACGAGATGGTGTCCCACGTGCCGGAGTGGTTTGCAGGGGTCAATCCAGATGTTGTGGTGTACGAAGCCTACTCGGATGATCCGAATACCGACAAGGCGTTTGCGGACTTCAAGACGGATACGACCAACCGGCTGAAGCTGCTGTTCTGCATCGATATGCTCAACGAGGGCGTCCATGTGGAGGGCATTTCCGGCGTCATTCTGTTCCGACCAACGATTTCACCAATCATCTACAAGCAGCAGATCGGACGCGCTCTAACTGCTGGAGATACCGCAGCCCCGCTGATTCTTGATGTAGTCAACAACTTCGAGGGCCTGACCAGTATTTCCGGCCTGCAAAGCGAGATGCAGGAGGCAGTTCACCGGCTCTATGCCAACGGCGAGGGCGATAAAATCGTCACCGAGCGCTTTGAGGTTATCGAACAGGTGCACGACTGCCGGGTGCTGTTCGAGCAACTGCAAGCAAGCCTTTCTTCCAGTTGGGAGCACTACTTTTCCGGGGCAAGCATCTACTACGCAGAACACGGTGACCTGAATATTCCGAAAATGTATACCACGCCCGGAGGTCTGAGTCTTGGTGTGTGGCTGGTCACCCAGCGCCGGGTGCGTGAGGGACAGATCCAAGGCAATCTGACCGAGCAGCAGATCGCGCGGCTGGACAGCATCGGCATGGTTTGGGGCAACCGGAAGGAAATTGCGTGGCAGCATGGATTTGAGGTCGCAAAGAAATACCACGACACCTACGGAAACCTGATGGTGGCCAGAAAGTATGTAGACCCGGACGGCTATCCCTTGGGACAGTGGATTCTTAAGACCCGGCAGCAAAAGCTGAATGGTCGCTTGAAGGAAGAACGCATCGCACAGCTTGATGAGATTGGCATGGTGTGGAGTGTTTTTGATGCCAAGTGGGAAAAGGCTTATGCGTTGGCTGCAGCCTACTATGAGGAAAACGGCAACCTGAATATCCCACGTTCCTATGTGACAGCGGCTGGTGAACGGCTGGGACAGTGGGTCGCAAGTCAGCAATGGGCGTACCCGAAAGGAAAACTGACGGACGAACAGGTTGAGCGACTCACCAGAATCGGAATGTACTGGGGCAACCGCAATGACCGTCAGTGGAACGAAGGATATCAGGAAGCAAAGCGCTACTTTGATGCCCACGGCGACCTGAACGTCCCGGCTGATTATGTGTCGCCGAACGGATATAATCTCGGAAATTGGGTTAAGCGGCAGCGGTACACCCGCCAGAATCCTGAAAAAAGTTGCGCTGTTCTGACAGAGGAGCGTATTGCCAAGTTGGATGAAATTGGGATGCGGTGGGAGAAAGCGGATTCGAGGCCGCGCCGGTTAGAACTGGCACAAGAGTCCAAGAGGAAAAGTGAAAACCTGAATGTTTCGGCTAACCACAAAACGGGGGAAGATATCGGTTTGTGTAGTTGATAGCGCGATCCAAAGTACTTGCTGCAATTTGGGTCGGAGAAGTTACGTGAGTCGTAAAAAGAAAATCTAAAGGAGTTATTGGAGAGGATTATGTCAAAGTTTCAGCATGATGTGATGTTGAGGGTCGTGAAGATCCTGAATGTTCTGATGATCGAGCTACCGTTTGCGGCCTGCTGGTTCCTGTACTACTCGCACCAGACCTATGCAAATCTGGAATGGGAGGGTCATTTTGCGATTTTAGGCCTGTTTTTTATCCTATACATTGCACTCGGTAAAATCTACGATGCGTTCTGGATGTCGATGCAGCGGGTCTCAGAACTGGTGTACGGCCAGATACTTGGCGCTATGGCAACCGATGGTATTTTGTACATCGTGATCTGCCTGATGTCCGCGAAGCTCTGCAACCTGTTGCCGGGTATTGCGGCAATTGCGGGGCAGTTGGTGATGGCTGCGATCTGGGCATCTTGTGCACATAAATGGTACTACAAGACCTTCCCACCGCAGAAGACCGCTGTGGTCTACGATGTGCGTCATGGCATGGAAAAGCTCATCAACGAGTACGGTCTGAGCCAGAAATACGACGTGCAGGTTACCCTGAGCGTGTCGGAGTGCCTGGCAGACCTGAGCATTCTGGACGGCATGGAGACTGTTTTTGTCAGTGGTGTTCACAGCCATGAACGAAACATTATCCTGAAGCACTGCGTAGGGAAGGGCATCAATATGTTCGTCATTCCCCGCGTTGGCGACGTTATTATGAGTGGCGCTTGGCCGATGCATATGTTCCATCTGCCGATGCTGCGTGTCGGTCGTTACATGGCAAGCCCGGAGTTCCTGTTCGTTAAGCGCGCGATGGACATTGTGATTTCGCTGGCAGCACTGATCATCCTGAGCCCGCTGTTCCTGATTACGGCCATTGCAGTCAAGTCCGATGGTGGTCCCGCCTTCTACAAGCAGGTGCGCCTGACCAAGGACGGCAAGCAGTTCGAAATTCTGAAGTTCCGCTCTATGCGTGTGGATGCAGAAAAGGATGGCGTAGCACGTCTTTCCACCGGCGACAAGGATGACCGTATTACAAAGGTTGGCCACATTATCCGCGCTTGCCGTCTGGACGAGTTGCCGCAGCTGCTGAACATCCTGAAGGGTGATTTGTCTGTTGTGGGCCCTCGTCCGGAGCGCCCGGAGATTGCTGCCCAGTACTGCGAGGAGATGCCCGAGTTTGCACTGCGGCTTCAGGCAAAGGCTGGTTTGACCGGCTATGCACAGGTGTACGGCAAGTACAACACCACCCCCTATGATAAGCTGCAGATGGATCTGATGTACATTGCACATCCAAGCCTGATCGAGGATTTGAAGATTATGCTGGCAACCGTGAAGATTTTGTTTATGCCTGAAAGTACCGAGGGTGTGGCAGAAGGCGCAACTACGGCGATGGGGCAGGAGTAAGCAAAACGTTTTAGCAGCAGTGTGTAGATTACGCTGCTGAGGACGATTAGTAGAACTTTATAAGGAAAAAACGGCTCGGACTCTTTGAGATGAGTCTGGGCTGTAATCTTTGATATGCGGAGAGGACGTAATTACGATGCATGAGAAGTTAGCTTACGCAATTAAACATTATCCATGGGTTCAACGCTTATACAGAGTAGTTATGAGCTTCCTCTTTCAAGTGTGGGGAATGTTTACTGGCTTTGATGACCATTTAATCCTTTTTTCTGCGATGAGTGGCGATCAATACGCTGGTAGTCCGAGAGTGCTTTTTGAGGCCATGAAAAAGGATCCTCGCTTTTCGGATTATCACTATGTTTGGGCTTTTACACATCCCGAAAAGCAGACGGTCGAAGGTGCATCGGTTGTTAAGATGGATTCGGCGCAATATTTCAAAACTGCGCTTAGAGCGAAGATCTGGATCACGGATGTTAATATTGAGCGCGGATTGAATTTCAAGAAGAAGAAAACGGTTTATTTGAATACCTGGCATGGAACTGGTCCGAAGAAAGGCGGAAATGCTGTTGCTGGACGTAAGGACTACGATTTTTCACGGGTAGATATTTTTTGCTGCGATGGGCAGTATACACATGACATTTTCATTAAGTGGTTCAACGCTACTGATGAATCGATGCTGTGGTGTGGTAGACCACGTGAAGATGAGCTGATGGCATTTACCGAAAGCGACAGAAAGAAAATCCGTAGTGAACTCGAAATTCCTGAACACGTGAAAGCAGTGCTGTATATGCCCACATGGCGCGAAGGACAACTTCAAGGGCTGAATTATGCGGCGTGGGAAAAAAAGCTTGGAAAAGATTACTGCCTCCTTGTAAGAGCACATCATTTTACAAAGGAAGGGTTACTCAGCGAACACAGTTCGGAATTTGTCAAAGATGTTTCCGATTATCCGGATGTCAACAAGCTTTATTTAGCGGCAGATTATTTGATTTCGGACTATTCAAGTGCGTTCTTTGATTATGGTTTGCTGGCAAAACCGATGATTTGTTTTGCACCGGATTATGATACATATAAACAGAATTATGGTCTTTTTATGGACTTGGAGAGCGAGTTCCCAAACGGAGTCTTCAAAAACGAAGATGACGTACTGAATCTTATCCGGAATATGAATTACAAAGAGGAAAGTGCAAAGTGCGGCGCATACTGTGCTGGGTATGTCACTCACAAGGAGAATGCGACTCAAAAGTGCCTGAATCGGGTTCTTGAGTTGGTAAAGAAGTAATTGATACGGGGGTGTGAGCAATGAATATTGCCCTGATTTTTGCCGGCGGCGTTGGTAAACGCATGAACTCAAAAGATCGTCCTAAGCAGTTTTTGCTGGTGCATGGTAAGCCTATTATTGTGCATACGATTGAGCTGTTTGAATATCATGAACAAATTGATGGAATTGTTGTTGTCTGCGTTAAGGACTGGATTCCGTATATGGAAGAGATGAAATATCGGTACCGCCTTGACAAAATCGGCAAGATTGTACCGGGAGGAGAGACGGGGCAATTATCCATCTACAATGGTTTGTGTGCAGCAGAAGAACTGTACGGAGCCAATGGGAATATTGTTTTGATTCATGATGGTGTTCGCCCTCTTATTAACGAGAAGACGATTACGGACAATATTGAATCAGTAAAAGCGAATGGATCGGCAATTACATGTAAACTTGCCACTGAAACAGTGATATTGGTTGACAAGGATTCGAAGGTTTGCGAAGTGCCGAGTAGGGAAGCTTCTCGAATGGCACAAGCACCGCAGAGTTTTTGGCTTAGCGATATTCTTGAAGTGCATAGAAGGGCACTTGCAGATGGTCAGAGGAATATGATTGACTCCTGTACGATGATGCGAACCTTTGGAAAAGAACTCTCTGTTGTAATTGGTCCGACCGAGAATATTAAAATTACAACGCCAGATGATTTCTATATATTCCGAGCATTGTATGATGCAAGAGAGAATGCTCAATTGAATTTTTAAGGATGCGTTGCAATGAAAGTATTTGAAGAAGATTTGAAGAGAGTCGCACAGGAGTTAAAAGAACTTGAACTTAAGAATAAGACTTTTTTCATTACTGGCGCGACCGGACTAGTTGGATCGGTACTTGTTAAAGCGTTGGCTTATGCAAACTACCATTATGATTTGAAAAACGGAATTGTGGCGCAAGTTCGTAACCCACAGAAAGCGGAAAAGGTATTCGATGGCTATGCAGATATTACTTACTGTGTGGGCGATGTTAGAGATACCATCTCGTACTCGGGTGATGTCGATTATGTAATCCATGCTGCAAGCGAGACAAAATCGAGAAACATGATTGATTTTCCTGTGGAGACGCTATGGACTGCCTTGAGCGGGGCGAAAAATCTGCTGGATTTTGCTTATAAAAAAAAGATAGAAAAAATGGTATTTCTTTCTTCAATGGAGGCCTTCGGAACAGTTGACGGAGATCAAAGGACTCCAGAAGAGAGGCTGGGGTATATTGACCTCAGAAAAGTGAGAAGTTGCTATCCGGAAAGTAAACGAATGATTGAAAATATGTGCGTGTGTTATTCGTCAGAATACGGTGTGCCGGTTACAATAGCGCGTCTTGCGCAGACTTTCGGTGCAGGTGTCTCATCAGAAGATACTCGAGTTTTTGCACAGTTTGCACATAGCGCAATGACCGGAGAAGATATCGTTCTTCATACAACTGGTACATCGTGTGGAAATTATGTCTATACAGCAGATGCGGCAACTGCGATTTTCACATTGCTGAAAAAAGGAGCAAGTGGTGAATGCTATACTGTTGCGAATGAGACAAGCAGTATGCAAATCAAAGATATGGCTGCATTGGTGGCAAATTGTGTAGCCGATGGGAAAATTAAGGTTGTTATTGACGTCCCAGAGGGCGACAAATTTGGTTATGCTCCAGACGTAAAACTTAAACTTGATGCATCAAAGTTGAGATCTCTTGGCTGGAAACCACAAATCAATTTGGAAGAATCGTATAAAAGGCTGATTAAGTATTGGCAGGAGAATTAAATGAGTCATATATCAGGTCTGATTGGCAAGCTATTTTATTATTATCCGGACAAGCTTGTAAATAAGCTCGGGCATATGTACTATCAGAGCCAGATAAAGGGCAAAACTGATACGTTACACCTCAAAGGAAGAATGCGAATCCAGTGGCCTAATCGGCTAGTTGTTGGAGACAATTGCTGCATTAATGATGGATGCTTGATGCAGTGTCAGGGGGGTAACGCTGGGAAATAGCGTTACAATCTCAACGGGAGCAATAGTGCTAGCGCGTCAGTACAGAATGAGCGATTGGCGTGAGCAATGCCTTAAAGATGAGCCTGACATGGACCATGAAGAAAAACCGGTGTTCTTGAACGATCATACATGGATTGGTGCTGGGGCTATTATTTTGCCGGGTGTTCAGATCAAGGGTAAAGGTGTAGTAGTTGCAGCGGGAACAATCGTCACAAAAGATATTAATGAGGACTATGTTTTAGTCGCTGGATCACCAATGCGTATAGTTAAGAGCTATAGTCGAATAGAGGAAAGTTATGAAGATATTAATGGTAACAAATAAGGTTAAAACATATGCTCTAGGAGCAAAGAATACATTTGAACCTTTGAAAAGACTGGGCCACGATGTTGTGTGGGCTGCTGACTTCTCTAAATTTATTGGTAATAAGGAAGAAATTCCAGCAGTGACAGAGCAGATTAGTATCAACACTAACCCTTTAAATAAGGATAATATCAATGCATACAAACGACTTTTAAGTATAATCGATGAGTATCAAATAGAAGCTGTGATGTGCAGTACTCCGATAGGAGGACTGTTAGCTCGTTTGGCTGCAAGAAAAAAGGGGATACGACCCGTTCTTTATGCAGCGCATGGATTCCTTTTTTTTAGAGGTGCTCCATTTATAAATCAAACGTTATATAGATGGGAAGAACAAATCCTTGCACACATTACAGATACGTTGATTACTATTACCGAGGAGGATTATGCGGCGGCTCAGAAATTTAAGCTGCGTAGCGGTGCGAAGCCGTACTTGATTCACGGAGCAGGGGTAAATGTAGGCGTACAGGTTGACATTAATCGTGCAGAAAAACGTAGAAGTATTGGCGTTCCGGAAGATGCCTTTGTTATCGTCTCGGCAGGGGAGTTGAACAAAAACAAAAATACGGAAGTTGTCGTTCGTGCGCTTAAGGATGTGCCAGGGGCGCACTATGTTGCCTGTGGTGTCGGGCCAGAAAAAGAGAATTTGGAGAAACTAGCAGAAGAACTTGGAGTATCTGAGAGATTTCACCTTATGGGTTACCGGACGGATATGCCTGAGATTCTAGCAATGTCAGACGTATTCACAATGATGTCTTTCCGTGAGGGAATGCCTCGATCTCTACTGGAAGCAATGGATCTTGGCCTGCCCTGTGTTGGTAGTGATACTCGTGGTATCCGGGACTTAATTGATTCACATGGAGGTTATATTTGCTCGCCGAGAGATCCGAACGCATTTGCAAATGCGTTTAATGCTTTACGAGAGAATGAAAAGCTCCGTTCGGAAATGGGGGCTTACAATAAAGGCAAGGTGCAGGATTATTCAGCAGATGTTGTGAAGCGTGAGCTGTACGATATCTATAGAAAGGCATTCTCAACGAAAGCCAATTGACATAAAGGATAGGGGAGAAAAAATCCAATGACTATTAAAAGATTGATTCAAAAGGCTTTCGTTGGTGGTCAATGGTATGTTGGCTATCGACGCAAGGGCGACACAAAGTATAGCGTAATTGAAACACCGAAGGATATGTGGATTGCAGATCCTACCATGTTTGCAGCCAATGGTGAGCACTATTTATTTGTTGAGGTGTATGAGAATAAGAAGAAAAAGGCTGCTATTGGCTATTATCATTTTGAAAACAATGTTCCTGTCTACAAGGGACTGATTATTGAAAATTCCTATCATATGAGTTATCCATGCGTATTTGAGTATAATGGAGAATTCTATATGATTCCAGAAAGTTCGGCAAATGATAGTATAACACTTTATAGAGCTGAACATTTTCCGGATAAGTGGGTTAAAGAAACTGATCTCTTAAAAGGCGAGAAATATGTGGATTCTACAGTTTATCGGCATGGGAATGATTTAGGGCTTCTTTCCTATAAAGCTATCAAAGGGAGCTGGCAGCTAGTCAGCTTTTCCCTAGATATGGAACAGAAGGTTCTAAAAAAAGAGAATGTACTTGATTATAAAGAAAATATTGGTAGACCTGCGGGATATATTTTTGCAGGCAACAAGAGACCGGCGCAGGATTGTCGAAAAAAGTATGGAGAAAACCTCTTGATTTATGAGGTTGATTCTTTTAGCCCATATTCTGAACATTTGATTAAGACAGTAGGTGCAAACCAGATTGAAACTTTGAAGCCATATGATCGCGTGCATACTTATACCGATGATGGAACATTTGAAGTTATTGATTTGTTTAAAGAGAAAATTGATTTAATGCACGGCGCTAAAATTTTTTGTAGAGCATACTTAAGAAAATAACCTCTACAGGAGAAACGGAGAAGATGACGTGAATAAAATAAAAGTACTCCATATTCTTTCGAGTAAGACGTATAACGGTGCCGAAAATGTTGTGTGCCAGATCAATTCGATGCTACAAGGAGCAGGAGATAATATTGAACTAATTTATTGTAGCTTAGATGGACCCGTTCGAAGCCATATTGAAGAAAATAGAATTAGATTTATTCCTGTATCTAAAATAGCAAAAAAAGAAATCGCGCGTGTAATTCGAGAAGTAAAACCAGATATTATTCATGCACACGATATGCGAGCTGGCTTCGTAGCTGCTCTGGCATGCGGAAAAATTCCACTTGTTTCGCACATCCATAATAACAATTTTGACTCTAGAGGATTGTCTCTTAAATCGGTATTGTATTTATATGCAGCCATCAAAGCTAAACATATTTTCTGGGTTTCAAAGTCTTCGTTTGACGGGTATCGCTTTCATAACTTACTGAAGAACAAGAGCGAGATTTTATTTAATGTTATTGATGCGAAAGCACTGTACAAAAAAGCAGAACTGGACACAAAAACATATAATTACGATGCAGTTTATCTGGGTCGTTTAACCTATCAGAAGAATCCTCAGAGACTTGTTGAAGTTTTAAGTGAAGCTGTAAAGAAAACACCTGGTTTCACAGCAGCAATTTTGGGGGATGGTGAAGATGCGGAGGAGGTAAAAAAACTAATTAGAAACAACAATATCCAAAATAATGTGTCGTATCTTGGCTTTTCAGATAACCCATATAAAATTCTACAGACAGCAAAGTTAATGATACTGACATCAAGGTGGGAAGGCACTCCGATGTGTGCCTTGGAAGCGATAGCAATGGGAGTTCCGATTGTAAGTACTCCAGTTGATGGTATGTGCGATTTAATAGTGGATGATCAAAATGGTTATCTAAGTAATGATAATGAGGAACTAGCAAAGAGATGCTCCGAAATAGCTTCTAATGATACTTTACAGAAGAGGCTGTCAGATGGAGCAAAACAAACAGCTGACAGAATGATGAATGTTGAAAGTTACCGGAACGCAATTAGTTCCGTATATCATAGAATTGCGAAATAAGAGGGAAAAACATGAAAAAGATAGCGATTATCATACAGAATTTAAATGGAGGAGGAGCTGAAAGGACGGCTGCCAACCTGTCACTATATTTTTCTGAAAAGTATGAAGTACATCTTATTGTTTTTGATGGTCGAATCATTAGTTATCCACACGGTGGAATGCTTCATGATTTGAAGGTTTACCCTAGCAAGAGCAAAGTACAAAAAGCAATTAATGTTATTCGTAGAGTTATAAAAACTAGCGCGCTTAAAAGAAAGTATGGAATTGAAACAACTATTAGTTTGATGGAAGAGTCAAACATAGTGAATTTGTTAAGCAACTCTGGGGATAAAAAGATAACTTCCATACGGAATTTTGAGTCCAAATCATCGTATAATTCTTTCTTTGAAAATTTTGTTATGAAACTTGTTAGACGAAAGTCCGACTGTGTTGTTGCACTTTCAAAGGGCGTTGAAGAGGATCTAATTGATAATTGTGGGGTTCCGAAGGAAATTGTTACGACAATTTATAACCCTTGCGACGGAGAACTACTTAGGGAAAAAGCGAAAAAACACGCAAGCAATGCGAGTGAAATGGCGGAATATAGCGTTAGCACCATGGGACGACTGACTGAACAAAAAGGACAGTGGCACTTGATTCGTGCGTTCAAAAAGGTCGTTGAGAAAATTCCGGAAGCAAAACTCTATATATTTGGTCAGGGTATTCTTGAAGAAAAATTGAAGAAGTTAGCAACCGACCTGGACATTGCAAACAATGTCAAATTTATGGGATTTGTTGAAGCACCGCATGCTTATATCGCAAAGAGCAAGGTGTTTGCTTTTCCGTCCCTATATGAAGGGTTGGGAAATGTTTTATTAGAGGCAATGGCTTGCGGCGTTGCGTGTGTAGCGGCAGATTGTTACTCCGGACCGAGAGAGGTGATGGCACCGGGAACGAAGGTTTTGGAAAACCTTGATGATATCGAATGTGCTGATTATGGAATTCTTGTATCTGTTGGTGGTAAGGAACATTTTAATGAAACTGACCCACTAACGAAAGATGAAACACAGCTGGCCAATGCAATTGTGCTACTACTTTCCAATGGAGAAAAAAGAAGTTGTTATGAAAAAAAATCACTTGAACGTGTAAAGGCTTTCAGCCCGGAAAAGATCATGTCGGATTGGGAACGGTTGCTATAACTAGAATTCGTCGTAAAGGAGCCGGAATGGAGAATACAAATTTATTTCTGATTTCCATATTACATTTACTATTTGGAGGCACTGCCCTAATTGTCACGATTAATGGTATTGTTAAATGCAACAAAATTAGCGTCTTTGACTGTATCAAGTTAATGTATGCAATGATATACGGATTTCTCCAAGGATTAATTTACTATTATGAGTCCCTGGGAGAAAGGAATCTTTATTACTATGACTATTCTGGACAGGGGATTTTTAACTTATACATACTGTTTCTTTTTGCTGTTTTAATTTACCTTGAACTAATTCTTTGGCACAAGTGCTTTGTCAGAAATAATGAAACAATTAAACCAAATGAACTACAGCTAGATAAGTTAGTCTATATTGAGAAGTACGGATCCGCAGAGGACATATATCACATCGGCATAATCATGCTGGCATTTGGTTTTTTGTGTATTTTTCTGTGGACGAGAGCGTATGGCACTATCCAAAACTTTATTCTTAACGCAGATGCAATTCGGTCTAGTAGAAGTACAGTTCACAATAGATTTGCTTTCTTGCAACACTTTGCAAGTATTGTGTTGGTGTCGTTCTATGCTCTTTTTGCAAGTTTTCTTTCCTATAAACCATCAGGCTTGAGAAAAATAGTTTGGCTTATAATGTTGGGACTGTCTGCTATTTGCGTATATATTTATCTGCTTTGTACTGACAGTCGTGTTACTATAGCTTATATTGGAATAGCGATATGCCTATTGATGATTAAAAATAGGAAAAGTAACAACATTAAAAGAACACTTGGTATAGCCGGTATATTAATTTGTGTTGTTCTCCTATTAACGATGACAGCTGATACCGTGACGCATTTTGTAAGATATGGCGAGTGGAAAAGTGGAAGCTTTGATTTAGCACATAGTCTAATCACTGAATTCAGGTTTACTGTTTCATCAGAAATGATGGCGATGAACCAGTGGTGGAAAGGAACACTGCATATTAAGTTTTTTGATGATCTTCTAAATGCCTTAATAAGCTGGTTCCCAGAAAGTTGGACACCGTTTGTAAGACCTGAGTCAGTTTGGACATATAATACAATGAATATATCGGGAACGATTAAATTTGGTCAATCTCCATCTGATATTGTTGGAACGTCAATATATGAGTTTGGAGTTATTGGTGTTGTACTTTATCCTTTCATTTTTTCAGTACTTCTTTCAACAGTTGAAAATGCTTTGAACAAAACGAATAAAACGGTTTATTCAGATGTCCTTTATGCGGCATTCGCAGTTAGATTAATCAACTTAACAAGTCATAATCAGTTGAGTAGCTTTGCCTTGGGATGCTTTTCAATTTTCTTATATTATTTGATTGCAAAAGTATATCTTGGACTGACACTGAGAAGAAGAATGAGACAGTGTAACTTTGATATGAAGGGAAGAGAATAGATGTTAAAACTTGTATTACATAAAATACGTAAGGTACTTTCATCACCAAACGCTTACATTAATCTCCTGCGTGAAGATGGAGTTAATATCGGAGAAGGCTGTGATATTTCCAAAAGTGCAGTTTTCGGTAGTGAACCATGGCTGATTTCAATTGGAAATAATGTTCGAATTACACAAAAAGTTCAATTTATAACACATGACGGAGGGCTGTGGACATTGCGGAAAATGGGTTTGATAAAAGAAGATGAAGTCAAATATGGTAATATTACAATAGGGGATAACTGTAATATTAGTTGGAACACTATAATTATGCCTAATGTACATATCGGAAAAAATGTGGTTGTTGCAGCCGGTGCGGTTGTGACTAAGAGTATCCCTGATGGAGAAGTATGGGGGGGTACCCGCTAAAAAGATAGAAACTATAGAGGAATACTATTCTAAAATAGTGGGTAATACTGAACCAACATATGGAATGAGCAGTAAAGATAAAAGGGACTTTTTGGCTCAACATAGACCGGAGCTTTTCGATTATTCAGGTGTCTAAAAATAATAAGACACAAGCGTTGAGAAGGTGACAGTTCAGTATTTCCATTTTTTCTTCAAATTGAGAGGAGATACAGGGATGGATATCACGGAACTTAAAAGGACGCTAAAAGGAACATTTGAAGGGCTTTATGATTACAGGCTTCATCTTCTTCGAATTAAGCAGATTAAGAAATGCGACAAACTATCTTCTATGGATAAGAATGAATATCCTGTTCTTTTAGCGAAAATGTATGAGGAGCGTATAGGTCATTTGCTGGACTGGAATAACTTGAGAACCTACACAGAGAAGATGCAATGGGAAAAGCTGTATGATGATAATCCTCTGAAAGTACAGTTATCGGATAAGTATGCAGTAAGAGATTGGGTCAAAAATAAAATCGGTGAAAAATATTTAATTCCGATTTTGGGCGTATGGGATAGGTACGAGGACATTGATTTTGACACTTTGCCAAAACAGTTTGTCCTGAAAACCAACCATGGATCTGGAACAAATTTGATTGTAAAAGATAAGAGTAAGATAAACCATCGGCGAGTATCAAGGATGTTCACAGAATGGTTGAAAACAGATTATGCTTATGTTAGTGGATTTGAACTACATTATTCTAAAATTAAGCCAAAGATAATTGCGGAAAAATATATGGCATCTTTTGAAAATGACCTTCCTGATTATAAGTTTTTATGTTTTGATGGAAATCCAATGTACTGCAGGGTAGACATGGGAAGATTCGCTGATCATGTTAGAAGTGTTTTTGATAAAGAATGGATTCGGCAGGATTGGAATCAAGGAAACTATCCACCTTGCCCAAATGTTCCAAGGCCACAGAATTATGATGAAATGCTTGAAGTAGCAGCGAAGTTATCACAGGGGTTTTCGCATGTACGAGTTGACTTATATAATATAAATGGAGCTATTTATTTTGGTGAAATGACCTTTACCAGCGGAAGTGGCTTGGAACCAAATGTTCCTGAAAGTGCTGATGTGATGCTCGGAGAAAAATGGAATCTGGATATCAAACAGGATGCGAGCGTTATTTGAAAATTTGAAAGGAGATAATTAATAGCATTATGACTAGAGGCACGAAGTTAAAGCTTAATATGCTTACAACAATCATATATCAGATCGTAAGTATTGTGAGTGGCTTTATTCTTCCAAGATTTTTTTTACGATATTATGGCTCAGAAGTAAATGGTCTAGTCTCTTCTATAACGCAGTTCCTGGCGGTAATTACATTATGCGAATGTGGGGTAGGTGCTGTTGTTCAGACGGCTCTGTTTAAACCGATTGCAGAGAATGATGAGAAAGAAATTAGCCGAATATACAAATCGTCAACTAAATTCTTTAATAAGATTGCAATTATATTGATCGTTTATACGGCAGTTCTAGTGTTTGCATATCCGCATATTGTCAACAAATCTTTTGATACACTTTATACAGGCGTTTTAATTATTACTCTATCGATTAGCCTTTTGGCTCAGTACTACTTTGCTATCACATATAAACTAATTCTGAATGCTGCTCAGTTGATTTATATTCAGATGATTGTAAGCACGGTTTCACTTGTTTTGAATGTTGTTATCAGTATTGTTTTGATGTACATGGGTATGAGTATTCAAATAGTGAAACTTGCATCCGCAGGTATTTTTGTGCTTCAACCGCTGGTTTACAAATATGCGGTAGATCACAGATTTAATATTGATAGAAATATAGTACTTAATGAAGAACCAATTAAACAAAAGTGGAATGGACTGGCGCAACATTTAGCAACTGTAATTTTGGAAAATACGGATGTATTGGTATTGACTTTTTTTTCAACACTATCTAGTGTATCAGTTTACTCAGTCTACCATATGGTAACGAATGGAATAAAACTTTTGTTTACCTCACTTGCCAACAGTGTTAAATCGTTGTTAGGTGATATGTATGCGAGAAATGAAATGACCCAGTTAAATAAAACATTTTCGCGATTTGAATGGGCGTTTCACTCGGTAGTCACATTGATATATTCAATCTGTGCAGTACTTATTGTTCCATTTATAACCGTATACACGGATAAAATAACAGACGCAAATTATAAGCTGCCACTTTTTGGCGTAGTTATGTGCATAGCAATGGCGATTTATTGTATTCGGTTGCCATACAACCAGATGGTCATGGCTGCAGGGCATTTTAAGCAGACCCAAAATAGTGCAATTATTGAAGCAATCCTCAATCTGACCATCTCTATCGCTGTTGTCTATAGATTTGGACTTATAGGTGTTGCGCTGGGAACTCTTATAGCGGTACTTTATAGAACGGTTTACCTTGCTGTTTATCTGTCTAAATATATTTTGAAACGTAATATTCTGATTTTTTTAAAACGCTGTCTGAAAGACTGCGTGATTGCGGCTGTGATATATATTTCCACAAAATGGATTAATATGACTGAGGTAAGCTATGTTGCGTGGTTTATCATGGCTGTGAAAGTAGGGATAATTTCAGTCGCCGAATGTGTTCTTTTAAATTTGATCCTTGACAAGAAAGAGTTCAAGAGCATGGTTGAGAAAATGAGTGGGAGGAAAAGCCTTGAATCGTAAAAGATATATTTATATTGACTATTTGAAAGTTTTGGGCTTACTTCTTGTTATTCTAGCACATGTGAATTGTCCCAGTCCGCTAATGCAGGTTCGCAGCTTTGACGTACCATTATTGGTGTTTGTTTCAGGTTTTTTGGCATCAAAAAGCTATTCTGGTCACAATGCAAAAGGGTATTATTGGAAGCGAATTAAGAGACTTGTTTTTCCAGCATGGATTTTTTTGACGTTTTTTTTCTTTGTGCAGAGCATTGCATATACCAAGCCATCTTTTACGGATGTTATAAAGGGATTTACTTTTCAGAGAGATTCACAGATGGTTGGAATGCTTTGGGTGATCTGGGTGTATCTTGTTTGTGCTCTTATAGTCCCTATAATTAAGAAAATTGGGTTCAGAGAACATAGTTTGATTTTTGTATTTGCTCTACTGTTTGTTTATGAAATGCTGTGTGCAGTAACTAATTTGTCGGAAATAAGATTTCTATATATTACGCTTTTCACTATTGTGCCGTGGGGGTGTGTTACATATATCGGATTTTATTATGACCTTATGACTAAAACACAAAAGCGATGGTTGCTTATGGTGTTTGCAATATTATTCTGTATGGGTGCTTGCTTTTTAAGAATGAAATATGGACATTTTGTACCGACTAATGACTTTAAGTATCCGGCAAGGCTCTATTATTTAAGCTATGCTTTTACAATTGTACTTATATTAATGCCGAAGCTGCAAAATATGAAATTAAGAGAAAATCGAGTGATTTCTTTTGTGAGTAAATCATCTTTGTGGATTTATCTGTGGCATATTTTAATTCTGTATGTGGTAAAAAGCCTTATAGAGAATGATAATCTTTGGCTTGTTCAGTATGCTGCCATAGTGGTGTTATCTGTTGTGGTTACACTGATTCAGAATTTGATTGTAAATAAGATGCTTAGTAAATACCCCATTGATTTTTTGAAAATATTCTTGGGATAACGAAAAAGAGGTGGCTGTAGAATGAACAAAAGTTGTTTGGAGTACATAAGAAGCGACTGCTTTAGATACAAGGGAAATGCTACACTTAAGACTATGACATTATTATATTTGAAAAGCAGTACTTTTAGATGGCAGGTTGCTTTTAGGCTGGTTCATGGATCTGGGATTATAAAAATGCTGGGTGAAATAGTCTGGTATCTTAATATGAGTAGGCAAAGAATTCAAATCGAAAAGCGCACTTCCATTGGTTATGGGCTATACATTGCTCATGGCGGGCCAATAGTTGTGAATTCCTCAGCCACAATCGGAAATAACTGTAATCTATCTCAATTTACAACTATAGGTGCAAATGGGGGGGCGAAAGCGGCGACCATCGGTGACAACGTTTACATTGGCCCAGGAGTATGTTGTGTCGATAGTGTTGTAATAGGAAATAATACTACTATCGGTGCGGGTAGCGTTGTGACAAAGAATATACCTGATGATGCAACGGCAGTTGGAAATTATGCGCGTGTAATCAATTATAACAATCCAGGAAGATATATAAAAAATCGTTGGAATATAAAATAATCGTGATGATTGGAAAGAGAGGAGAAAGCTATGAAAATTGCAGTTGCTGGTACCGGTTATGTCGGTTTATCAATCGCTACACTGTTGTCGCAGCACCATGAGGTTATGGCAGTAGATATCATTCCGGAGAAGGTTGATCTTATCAACCATAGAAAGTCTCCGATTCAGGATGAGTATATTGAAAAATACCTTGCCGAAAAGAATTTGAATCTGACGGCTACGCTAGACGCTGAGGCGGCTTATAAAGACGCTGACTTCGTTGTTATTGCAGCACCTACCAACTATGACAGTAAGAAGAACTTCTTCGACACATCGGCGGTCGAAGCTGTGATTAAACTGGTTCTCCAGTATAATCCGAATGCCATTATGGTTATCAAGTCTACGATTCCTGTAGGATACACTGCCTCCGTGCGCGAGAAGTTTAACACCAAGAGCATCATCTTCAGCCCGGAGTTCCTGCGTGAGTCCAAGGCACTGTATGATAACCTGTATCCGAGTCGTATCATTGTCGGTACGGATCTGAACGATGAGCGACTTGTGAAAGCTGCACATGAGTTTGCTGGCCTGCTGCAGGAAGGTGCCATCAAGGAGAACATCGATACTCTGTTCATGGGTTTCACCGAAGCCGAGGCAGTTAAGCTGTTTGCCAATACTTATCTGGCATTGCGTGTGTCTTACTTCAACGAACTGGATACCTATGCTGAAATGAAGGGCTTGAATACCCAGCAGATTATCAAGGGCGTTTGCCTCGATCCACGCATTGGCGACCAGTATAACAATCCCAGCTTTGGCTACGGTGGTTATTGTCTGCCCAAGGATACTAAGCAGCTTCTTGCCAATTATGCCGATGTCCCGGAGAACCTCATTGAGGCTATCGTTGAGTCCAACCGCACCCGTAAGGATTTCATCGCAGACCGTGTGTTGCAAATGGCAGGTTACTACGGATATGGTGAAGATAACGAGTACGATAAGTCGCAGGAGAAGCCCTGTGTGATTGGCGTGTATCGCCTGACCATGAAGTCGAACTCCGATAACTTCCGTCAGTCCTCCATTCAGGGCGTTATGAAGCGCATCAAGGCCAAAGGTGCAACGGTCATTATCTACGAGCCGACTTTGGAAAACGGTGGCACCTTTTTCGGCAGTGAGGTCGTCAATGATCTTGATGAGTTCAAGAAGCGTAGTCAGGCCATCATTGCCAACCGCTACGACAGCTGTTTGGACGATGTGAAAGAAAAAGTCTACACCCGCGACCTGTTCCGCCGCGATTAAAAATTAGGCCATGTGCACAGCCACATGGCTGTGCTGCTCAAGTATGCTACCTCTCCGTGGTGAGCAGTAGGCAACGAGAAACTCTCTCGGCTAAAGTATATGGCAAGCCTGTATTAATATCTGGTCAGGTTTGATTGGAAAGGCCTGTGTAAATAGAAGAAACAAATGATTCTAACGATTCTTGCCATTGGTATGATGGTTTTTGTGGGATTGAGCCGATATATCTATCAAAAGGCTTGTTTGAGAAGAAAAATACAGTGGCCTGATTTGAAAACTTCCGATAATTGGCAGTGGGAAGTTTTTGCAGAAGCATGTAAAATCAAAAATACACCCAATGAAAAGATTGTTATTAAAGCTTGCGATGGAATTGAATTAGTTGGTCATTATTATGAAAGAAAGAAAAAGGCCACAGTAATTATCTTTTTCCATGGACTTCGATGCAGTAGCTATATAAACGGCGCACCGATTTACAAAATTACAAAAAGAAGAGAATGGAACCTTCTGCTGGTAAGTTTACGGGCACATGATGAGAGCGGAGGTAATATTTCGACACTAGGTATTTTAGAAAGATATGACTGTTGTGCCTGGGCAAATTGGGCTACTTCCGAATTTGGAGAACAGGTGCCGATATATCTTATGGGGATTTCCATGGGTGGAGCTGCCGTATTGATGAGTAGTGACTTGAATTTACCAAAGTCTGTTTGTGGAATCATTGATGATGCGGGATTTACAACGCCTTTAGAAATGATAAAGGTAGGGAGCAAGAATAAACTGCGTTATGAATTGTTAAGTGATATATTTACTCAGATGGTAAATGTAGGAACAAAAATCTGGGGCCATTTTGACTTGAAAGACGCAGATGCAAGCGTAGCGGTATCAAAGACAAATGTGCCAATTCTAATTATTCATGGTGATAAAGATAATCAAGCACCTCTGTCGATGGCATATAAGATTTATGACAGTTGTCAAGGCGAAAAAGACTTATATATAGTTTCTGGTGCAACACATAAGGAATGCTATAGAACAAATCCAGAGAAATACGAAAAGATAGTTTCTGAGTTTATAGAAAAAAATCTTCCGTGATAAACAACTCTGCGTTTTCGAGGATTTATCGGCCATGTGTTAATCCACATGGCTGTGCTGCTCAAATATGTTACCTCTTCGCGGTGAGCAGCAGGCAACGGGATATCCTCCCGGCTAAAGCATATACATATTCGCATATTCACTCTTTGGATGAGGAAAAGCTATAATGGGAAAGTATTTTGGAACTGATGGCTTCCGTGGGGAGGCTGGAATAACTCTGACTGCAGATCATGCCTACAAGGTTGGCCGTTTTCTGGGCTGGTATTATAACGCTTTGCGTGAGCGCAACGGTGATAATAACCCTGCACGCATCGTCATTGGTAAGGACACCCGCCGCAGCTCTTATATGTTCGAGTACAGCCTGGTCGCAGGTCTGACCGCTTCCGGTGCAGATGCCTACCTGCTCCATGTCACTACCACCCCTTCTGTGGCTTACATCGCCCGCGTGGATGACTTTGACTGTGGCATTATGATCTCTGCCAGCCATAATCCCTACTACGATAACGGCATCAAGCTGATCGACTGCTATGGTGAGAAGATGCCGGAGGAGATTTTACTGTTGGTGGAGGACTACATCGACGGCAAGCTCCATGTGTTCGACAAGGACTGGCCGGAGCTGCCCTTTGCCCATCGGGAACACATTGGCTGCACGGTGGACTATGTGGCAGGCCGTAACCGTTATATGGGCTACCTGATTTCTCTGGGCATCTACTCCTTCAAGGGCGTGAAGGTTGGTCTGGACTGCGCCAACGGTGCAAGCTGGAATATTGCTAAGAGCGTTTTCGATGCTCTGGGCGCAGACACCTACGTCATCAACAACAAACCGAATGGTCTGAACATCAACAACAACGCTGGTTCTACTCATATTGAGGGCCTGCAGAAGTTCGTGGTGGAGAACGGTCTGGATGTTGGCTTTGCCTTTGATGGTGATGCCGACCGCTGCTTGTGCGTGGACGAGAAGGGCAATGTAATCACCGGCGACCATATTCTGTACATCTATGGCTGCTACATGAAGGAGCGTGGCAAGCTGCTGACTAACACTGTGGTCACCACTGTCATGTCCAACTTTGGCCTGTATAAGGCTTTTGATGAGCAGGGCATCGGCTACGCAAAAACCGCTGTGGGCGACAAGTATGTTTACGAATACATGGCTAAGAACGGTTGCCGTATCGGCGGTGAGCAGAGCGGTCATATTATCTTCAGCAAGTACGCCAGCACCGGTGATGGTATCCTGACCAGCCTGAAAATGATGGAAGTTATGCTGGCAAAGAAGATGCCCATGAGCAAGCTGGCTGAGCCCCTGAAGATTTACCCGCAGGTGTTGGAAAATGTCCGTGTGACCGATAAGAAGGCTGCGCAGAACGACCCGGCGGTGCAGGAGGCAGTCAGGGCTGTAGCTGAGGCATTGGGTGACACCGGCCGTATCCTTGTCCGTGAGTCCGGCACCGAGCCGCTTGTCCGCGTGATGGTGGAAGCCCCCGACCACGACACCTGCCAGAAGTATGTTTCTCAGGTCGTGGAGGTCATCAAGGCCAAGGGCTACGTTGTTTAAATGCAGTGCAGTACAGACTAATGTATATTTCACCTGTGACCTTGAAAACTTGGTTTCAAAGGGCTATATTTGAACCGTGGGAAATTTCTCACGGTTTTGCCGCTCGAAACTTTGCACACCTCTACGTGGTGAGCGGTAGGCAACACAGTATAGATGCTGTGGCTAGGATGCAGAGTAATAATATTGCTGCTTATTGCTTTACTTTGGACTTGGATGAGTTGCATGAAGGTCACGCTAAAAGGATTCGGATTTGTGAAAAGCATTGAAGTTGACGGAGGCGCGCTTATGAAAGCTGGAATTGTGACTTATGTGTTGGCTCAGATGGGAACATCTACAGGTGCATATGGGGTTCGTAGCCGGATGACCGCATGAAGCGACATTCAAGAAAGAAGTGGGCGCTAATAAACAGATTGCACCTTGAGGGTAATTCCTCTGAGCCCCACCATTTTGATATTTCGCAGCCGTTGAGCTGATTGATATTGCAATGGATAATGTGATATAATGTATATGGAATTGAAGGAGGCATTTTGATGGAGCGTGTTGATAAAGTTATTGATTTCTTCTTATCCAAAGAATCAATGTCACCTAAAAAACTTCAAAAAATGCTTTATTATGCATACGCATGGACATTGGCTTTGCTGAATGAAGATGAGGATCACTTAGAGAATAAGTTGTTTGATGGTAAGTTTGAAGCTTGGGTACATGGTCCGGTTCTTCCAAGCGTTTATGTTAGGTACAAAGCATACGGATGGAATGATATTCCTCAAAAGGCGGATGTTAAGGCTTCTGATTTTTCACCTGAAGTAAAAGACGTATTAGAGCAGGTATGGGATGTGTATGGGGGAATGAACGGGAATCAACTTGAAGCAATTAGTCACAAAGAAGCTCCGTGGAAGCAAGCAAGAACGGATGTTCCTGCATATGAAGCAAGCCACAATGAAATTTCAGATAGGGAGATTTTTAAGTTTTATAACTGGCAGGCAAATAGAGTATGAGTAGAGTGTCACTTGGAACGGATAAAATAACACCTAATGTGCGAAGATTAACAGCAACAGGTGAGAATGAACAACTTGTCTTTACATTTGCAAATTTTCATCTGAAGCCAGTTAATATTGACGGTGAGTTTAATAATTTCTACAGCTCAGAAAACGAATATGTAGATAAGATTTCTCTATTGCTGGATAAGGCACTTCCTCTCTTGTCAAAAGAGAAAGCTACACTTTTTACACAAGAGTATCAAAAGGCAGATGCGTTGCATCTGCACCGAGTAAATCAGAAAAAAGAGATTATCACAAAAATACTTGAGAAATATGGCTTTTCCCAAGAAGCGATTGATAACATATTTGAAGGCGAGAATGTATATCAACTTGAAGTCCCTTATGTAAATGGGGCGACTAGAGTTGTGTTTCAACGAATTGATAATTTGATATCTTTTCTGTTTGTGGATCCCAATCATCATGTTTACTTTAATCCGAAAAAGGTTGAAGAAGCAGGATCACTTTATTTTGAGTATTGTCCTGTTAATGCTGAGAACGGATGCCAAAGACTAGACGATGTTGGTACATGCTACGCTTTTGAATATTTAGATGAAACAAAGTATAAGGAATCGTTTGGATGTAAATATGATCCGGTAACGGAGTAATGACAAAGACGGTTCGCCAGATTTTTCTTTTATACTTTTATATTGATATACTAACATCAAATCTTACATAATCTTATCGGAGATATCATCCTATGCCCAGAACCAAAGGCAGCAAGAACCGCATTACCGCATCTACCGATTTCGATGCTCAGATCGCAAAGTTGCAGAAAGACAAGGCGATGCTCGAAGAAGGTCTTTCCAAGACTGTCGCCTAGATTGAAGAGCTGAAGACCGACATCAAGTCTCTTCGTGAAAGTCTAAAGCCGCAGAAGGCGGAGATCAAGCAGACCGAAAAAGAAATCGCAAAGCTGGAGGCTAAGAAGGCTGCCGAAGTTGCTAAGAAGGTCGAGACCGAAGCTGTGCTGAAGAAGCTGCTTGCATCCGGCATGACGGCAGATGATGTCCTCAAAAAACTGAAATAAAGCAATACGCCGTGTGAACTCCAGAAGTTCACACGGCATATTTTTGAGCACGATATATAGTTTGTGATGGAAATTAAAACGAGGTAAAAAATAGTGAGTAATACACGCGCGCGTAAGCCCGGTGGAGGGCGGAAGCCATCAAAGCCAGAGTACAGTGCAGCCAAGAACCTGGCACAGCAGATGAAAGCTGCCGCTGACCTTTATACGGACAAAATGAGTCTGCAAGCCATCGCAGACGCTTTGTCCCTCAACCCTATCAAGGTTCGGAAGATGCTCATCACAGCCGGGGTCTACGAGTCGGACACGGCAAAGCTCGTCCAGCAGACCTTTAATGCCTTCAGAGAAACACAAAGCTATTCTGCTGCTGTTACCTCCACTATGTCGGCTTTGCAGCTGTCCCGCCCTTCTGTGACCTCTTATCTGCCGTATGAGAAGGGCGTGTACTTCCCGGAGAAAGCGGAAGCAGAGAATATCAGTGCCGGGGCAGAGAGGCAGCGACACTACCGAGCTGTGGTTGCGCTGAGGAAGGATCCCTGCGAAGAAAACCTCTGGAAGTGTGTGGTGGCTTTTCGGGGATACAAGTTCAAGACGATGTCCAGCTTGCCCTTTACATATACGCTGAAAAAGGGCAGGGGAGATGAATTCACCAAGGAACTGTGGATCGACCGCAGAGAGGAAAGCAAGAGTCTTGCTTGGAGTTCTGTGATGCTGGCGTATCACAATATCGGTAAAATCGGAGAGGTAGTGAACAGACCCAAGGCTCTGGGAGATATCCGGGGTGTGTCGTATATCTATGGGCTGTTCTACCGCTTTGGCCTGATCGACGTGCCGGACAAGGCTAAGGAGAAGATGGGAGGAAAGAAACACTAACGGTTGTGATTGCGTTGTGATGCGCGAGCTACGAAAAATCAACAGAGCTTCGAAAATATTTTCGTAAATTTGTAGTTGACAACTAAAACTGATTGCAGTATAATCAAGCCGAAAACACCAAATTGGTGTAAAAAAATCCAAATTAAACCACCGCAAAAACAACCTAAAAAATGAGAAGGAGGCCCCTCGATGCGTGATGACAACAAGCTC